>Ga0214479_100043_pt1 | contig 70957 bp, 45 predicted proteins | sample M1_20Mar14CPVII9_5_FD_165054 | JGI IMG/M metagenome (GOLD analysis project Ga0214479, IMG submission 165054) | Marine eukaryotic communities from Monterey Bay, California, United States - M1_20Mar14CPVII9sort6BwellE14 | ecosystem: Environmental > Aquatic > Marine > Unclassified | place: USA... | reverse complement strand
CATTCGTTTCATCATCAAGGCCAAGGCCAGTATCCACTGTTTTCCCATCATATTCCGTTTGACAGTCAAACTCAGTCTCACATGCCTTGTACCCAGTGAGCACATATTCCATGACATCCATGATCTTGTCAAACTTATTGTCCTTAAGCTTTGGCTTTGGTTGAGAGGATGTTGTCATAATGCTTCTTCCTTGAGTAGCGGTGGTGAAACCAGCGGTAGTATATTCGTCGTTGGCAATATCTTGCTCATTACCGCACATATCCCCACACAGCCAATCTAATTGGCCTACCTCTTCATCATCATCACTATTATTACTATTAGTAGACTTCACAGAATTGTCAGCAATACTAGCTGCAAACGATGTTTCATCAACATCCACGGGTTTGCTAGGCCTCCAGGGCAGTCCGAAGTTCCTCGGCTTAATCAATCTCAACTTCATCCCCTGACGTGTCTTTCCCCCATTTTCATTCACTATGGCAAGCTGTCTTTCAACCCCGAATTCTTCATATGCAGAATCAAGTGTAGTAGAATAATTGCAATCCTGAGTCGTTGTACTATTATGAGAAGTATTAAATTTCTTGTCATTTGTTGGTCCTTGTTGTTGGGGCGACACAATACTCTTCGTTTCATCTACAGTGGGTAACACATCGGGACGAGTCGTATCGAACACTGTATCTTCAGTTAATTCTGATTCGGCAGCGATACTATCGAAATCATTTAGAGTGTTGATATCTCTTTTTGTTATGTTCTTAGTACATGTCTCACGTCCGATCATCTTATCTTCATCTTGACTATAAATGGCAGACATGGAGTTGACCGAGACAACAGTGCTGAATTGTCCGATATCGCTATTGAACTTGGAGGATGTATTGGTAGATGTAGATCTCATATCATGTTCATCATTCATATAAACTGCAGGAAGATCTTCCGGTTCACTTGGCGCTGACGATGACGAGAGTATACTATCATCCTCACCTTTCTTTTCAGACTCCCTGGCAATACTATACTTGAGGGTAGTTTGCTCTTCTTCTACTGGAGGCCATCGTGCTGGAGGCGGAGAAGTCTGGCATCCAGCGGGCATATCTTCCCGACGTTGCTTAGCACGTGATTTCAGCATTAAGATTGCATCATCATACTCTTGTTCCTTGACTTTAGGTGTGCCAGTATTATCTTTCATCTCGCATTCATCCGATGGAAGATCCTTCGTTAAGGCGAGAGAGGATAAGGTCGAAGGAGCAACAGGAGACAGATCGCCGTCATCTTCTTCTGATGACAGCGCCTCAGCTGATATACCCTTACTATCATCATCAGATGCCTGGACAGCAGCATCAACTTCCTTGTCCAGAAGACTATTTCTTGAGTTTGATACTACTGGTGTTTCTTTTGAAACGCCAGTATTCTCCTTCTCGATCAATGCAAGCTCAACAATTGAGGAATTAGTACTCATCAATGTGGCGACACTCTTCTTCTTCTTACGAGTCAAGACTTCTGGCTCTTTTGTTGTAGAACTCTTGAGGATCTCGTCTAAATTGAGAGGTCTTACAGGACTACTCCCATCGTGTGACGATGACGACAGGGATAGCTTATCAGATTTCATATTGATTCGCTGCCCTCGCTTCAAATGATAATCCCGAAGAAAGTTGGACTGTTGCACACCACGAGAATCACAAAGTGGTGCAGTAGGTATATCAGTCTTTGTGATATCAGCAAGGAACTTAGTCTCATGAGTGAGTAGGTTCAAGTCATCATCAACACCAGTGGGACTTTCGTCTGATGTATTATCGGCTATACCCCTATCACTTGGAGTAGTCGCCTGAGGAAGAGCTGGCGAGTCATCATCAACGACAACAGCTGCTGCCGCAGCTGAAGATTTTGGCAGGCCTGATGAAAATGAGGCAGACCTTGTCAGTGGCGATGATTGTGCAGCCAAGCTACTACTACTTGGGAATACATTACCACCGCCGGTACTCAGTGAACGACGATGAGAGAATCTCTTCATTGGACTAGTTGTACTACGGCCCCAACTCGTACTCCTACGATGACTCTTATTTGCCAACGGAGGTACTGAGGAAGGTTGTGTCGACGACGGTTTGGTCTTCATTTTGGGTGGCTGGACAGCCATTCTTGACTTCTTTACTCGACCTTTCATCAAATTCAATGCCTCAAGAGATCGGTTTGAGGCTTTGTTACCTTTACTTTTCAAAGCCTTGTTGATACTACCGCTCATTGTACGACGATGACCACCACTTTGACGTACCTCTGATTCTTCTCCATCTTCTACACCATCTAATAATGATGGTATGGGCGTTGAATAACTCCGTTCAATTGTAGTACAAACCTCTTGCTCCTCTTGCATATCAGATTTCAACAGCAGACTATCCACTCTTGCAATTGGCACCTTCAAATTATCCCCGCCATCAATAGTAGTCTTCTTTTTCATGTCCTCTTCGGGCGGCGTCTCGTCCAATAGCTCATTATCCTCATCCAAATCTTTGTCATCCACATCCTCCTTGCCACCATTCCCTAATGCAGCACTTCCCAACCCACTGCCACCACCACACTGAAACAATAACAAGTTGGATACAGAACTTGGAACAAGTGACGATGCATAATTCGATATAGATTGTGTAGGCGAATCTCCACTACCATTTCCTCCTAAATTCATGGCGGCACAACCACCAACTGTTGGAAGGATACGCGTTGGTGATAAACTTCGTGATAAATCACTTATTCTTCGACCAAACATACTTGGACTTGCACTACGTTGTCGACTTCGTAATGGGAAGAAGGATGTAGGTGATGTTGGTCTACTACTTCTACCCCTACCTTGATTCTTTTGTTGTTGAGAATGATCATCTTGAAATGTAACACGTTTCTCAACTTCTTGTGAGGTGGATTGTTTATACTGCTTCTCATTCTTCTTCTCATCATGATTTAAGGATAATGATGAGTGTCGTTGGTGGGTATTACTCTGTTGTGAAGGTGAAGTAGAAGAGTATCTAGATGTAGCCTTGAGAGACGAGGTACGATGTCTCCCCTCTTCTGTATCAACAGAGCTACTCCGTCCCCTGCTACCTTCTCTCTTTACAACATTTCGAGACTGCCCCCTCTTCTTCCTTGTTAAACTGCTGCCCCTTTTACTCTTCTTCTTCTTCTTATCTTGTAACAATGGAGCACTCCATGAAACTCGTCCATCTAAATGATAATAATAAACTTGTTTCGTATTTACATCTTGCGCTTCTTTCCATCCTGGTGGTAACTCCTTACCATTTTGAGTATAATTTGTTGGTGTAGTTGGTAAGGGTGATACAGAGCGTATATTATTTCTGGAGAGTGGTGATACAGATCGTATAACATTTCTTAGTGTACTTCTTTTTGATTTTGATTTGTATCCTTCATATTCAGACTCTGCTGACATGCCGTCATCACTATCCGCTACTAATTCTAACTTGCTATAACTTGAATGTTTTGGATGTTCCAATTCATTGAATGAAGACGCTTGTTGTATTTTATTCTGCAAACTTGCTTCCTGTAGTTGCTTAATTGCTGCAGCAGCAATTAACGAAGGTTGTTGTTTGGTTTCAGAGTACTGCTGGGTACGCTTATCAATAGTTATACTAACATTATTTTTTTTATCTCTTTGTACATGATTAACTTTACTACTACTACCATCTACATTACTAGTTGGCACCGCAGCTTTATTATTATCTTTCTTAGTTTGCTGTTGATGAGAAGCACTTAATAAACGTAGCTTATCCAAACTTTCATTCCGTCTATGTGAAGTTCTTTGTGTTGTTTTATCCCTTCCTCTATTATTATTAGTTACTCTATGCTGCTTTGTAGAAGAACGAGATGGTGAATTCCACCTATTGTTATCAATAGTAGAATCATCATCTTCATTTTCTATACCAAAGATATTCATCTTTATTAAGGTATGCAAGAGGATACTAAGATTGTTGCAAGAGGATACGATATTGGTATCCTCTTATTATTATTTACAAATTATATAAGTCTATTGCAATTCGTATACGTCTTATAATATGATATATAGCTTTTTACCTCCTAAAATGGAAGCGGTGCACTTGAACTTCATTACTCGGCAACCCCAAAGCGAGGGAAAGCCCGCCTCTTTCTTGCCGCATCCATTGGCATTTTTGGATATGATTTGGCGATCCTGATTTGGCGATTTGGCGATCATACTTAGGTATTTAGAATTGCCTCCTCTTTGTCTCCTCTATGTATGGCGGGGCGGCATTCTATTAGAGAATAGCCCCTACTACATATCTCTTGATGGGTTGTAGATTTAGTAGTAACTTAAGCTGAGGTATCAACAAAGCAGTGAAGAGTGGTAAGGATACGACGACGACGACTACATAGTTACATATACTTTTGACATAAGATACAAAATACAAAACTATTTTTGTTTCCATTTAATATCATGGATACATACTACTACGATGCACCTACTACCGATGATGAATCCTACATTGGCGTACTATCAGCAGCCAACAACAACAACAACAATGGATTAGACGAGAATAAAAATGAAGTAGGTGATGATATTGAAGAAGTAACAACCAATGAAGATCAACTCCGTTGGAAGAAAATATATAACGAATTAGATACCTTCGAGGCACAGCTTCAGAACGAGTTACAAGATTTGGAAACTGCACATGGAGTTGGTATTGATGAAGCTTCTATGAAGGCAACTACCAAGAGTAGTAGGGGATACCGTTCCCGAGGAAGCAATAAACAAAAGCGCAAAGATCGACGTAGATCGAACAAACACAACAACAATAACAGTAGTCAGAATATGATGTCGTATCTTCCATCATCATACACGGTATCATCCAAGTTTTCAAAGGGTAATGGAAAGTCAGGTAAGAAATTAATCAAGCTTACACACAAAACTAGTGAGCTGAAAGATGATTATCAAAGATACCTTGCTTCATTGAATCTCAGTCAAAAGAGTAATAATATGTATAACGAAGAAGAAAAAGAAGCTGCTTCACCCAACGTATATGATCATGTCCCTTCATCACCCAACAACGTCCTACCAACATCAGCTAATCAACAACAGCTACAACGTGAATGGAGTTATTATAATCAAGAAGAAAATGCTCCCATTAATCCTGGATATAACATGAGATCATCATCAGGTGGAGAAGATGTTTGGTATGATACCAATAACAATCGATATGACATGTCAAACAATAGCAATGGTGGGTATAAACGTTTCCTACTCAAGAGGGGTATCATTATTGCAGTTGTAATCGTTGTGGGTGTCATCTGTGTTGGTACAATCGGTATCAAACAAACGTTAGTGAGCGAGAGTGACGAGGGCATTGCTACCGATGACAACGAGCAGAATCTTCAGGAACAAACAAAAACAGCAAAGTCATTTGAAGATGTAGAAAAGGAATTAATGGAAGAGATGAACGAGGCAACAATTGAAAAGGAAGAGGAGATGTTACAACAGGCTTTTCATGACGTATTGAAACAGAACTTTATGAATAAGTTACCAGATATTGATGTCAGTAAGAAGGAAGAGATGAAGCAGGATGATACCGAAGTGAAGGATGAAACCCCAGTGTTGACGGCTCAACTATCAATGGAGGGCATTGAGGAGAAGCCGGAGGAAGTCACGGTATATGCATTGGCAGTGGAGAGGTATCAACCAAAGATTTATAATAGGAACAATGGTTGGGAAGGTGTGACATATCAACAAGCACTCATCTTTTGTTCAATGCAGGGTATGGCAATCTGCCCATATGATGCGATCTGCCCAGATGGTGTGAAAGGAGAACCTCTTGGAGGATATCGTGAAGCTCCGAATGGGGATTGGGCATGGGCACCAATAATCGATGACTTCGATGAATACATCCAAGTAGGTGCTCGTGAACGATGTGTACGATATTCTCACAAGTATGATGGTGAGACGCCAGAGTGGGATGGTTCATTTGGACTTGATTCTACTGATGCCAAGCTTACTGAGAATCTAATGTGTTGTGCCAATGTTATGTAAAAAGGTGAAATGTCAATGTTTAAGTGTAATAAAGTTTCTTTTCTATACATCAATTCCTACTGTTTCCTACAACATCAATCCCTATCTAAAATGGAGCATAGGGAGCACAGATACATTCACAAGCTTCTTGTGCTAACCTACCATCATCACCCTCTTTGGTACACCGGTTCGCCGTATTCTTCTTAGCAACCCAGTTACAACTCTTCTCTCTACCCTTCGTAGTAGTGTGACGCCAATCAGGATCATCAACACAGGCCTGGGTAGTAGTTGTGATTTGAGTGGTCGTGCTTACAGTGGTTGTGGATTGAGTAGTACTAGTTGATGCCACTGTTATACTTGTTGTAGTCGGAGATGAAATGATACACCCTACATCTGACGAATCTTGACAGAGTTGACCATTTGTTATAATAGATCCAGTGCAACATAGACTCGACCCCCCAGGGAGTGAGCTACACCCACTACCTCCACACTGACCGCAAGACGATGCACAACAGACTTCAGTTCCTCCATTCGAACCTTCGATTCCATCGTAACAAAGTGGTTTTGGAGTTACTGAGTTTGTAATAGTAACGTCACGCCAGTGAACTTCAGTTGTTGTATCCTCTCCATCAGTTCGTAAGAAGCTTACATTTCCTGGGCGTGTGACAGTATCTCCGTTGTTTTGACTACATTCTGTTGGTACAACTTTAGATGTCGAACATGGCCAATCACCAACCGTATCTGTATAACTTAGTCCAAGTTCCCAAGTTCCATCATTATCGTAATCAACCCATAATTCTAATAGTACATCAGATGTATCTGGTACTGTGTTCACTTTGAACTTGAGACCGACCCACTCATTCATAGGCAAACCACCAGGGAAACAATCTACTCTCTTCGAATTGCTATAGACGGTTCCAACGTATATCGGATCATTACTATTTCCATGGAAGTATTCCTTCTGAATAGCACACTCTCCGGTACCTTCATATATACGAGCATAGTAACCAAATGCCGAACATCCATCAGAAGCATACTGATCATGGTTCGATCGAGTTGCAAACGTTAAACCGGAGTAACTCTTTGATATGCCTCTATTGACGTACTTTCCATAGGCAGTAATCTCAACATTCTCCCAACCTTCAACGGTTGGATCATCATGTGATATGTACAAACGAGGATTACCGAAGAACTTTGCAATACCTCCACCAATCTCAACATCACCACTGCCTCTCATCATCGATCGAGAATCTTCGGGGTCTACATCAAAGGCACTAAGCAGTGTCCTTGAAGTATCCCAATTAGAAACCCAATCACCATCTTGTGCAGTGACGACTGACGCCGTAGCAGTTAGCAGGGAGATTGCAAATGTAGACAGCAGCATGATTATTGTGCTATTGTGTTTAGATTATGATGAGTAAGTGTGTGAGATATGAGCGAGATGCTACTAATGCTGAGTTATAATTATTGTTATGAGCTCGCGCCTCTCGGTCGTTATTGAATGATTTGCATCATGTCAAGAGGCAATTGGAGGCAGTTTTATTTTTACTCGTTATTTATCACGGTATCTTTTCCTCAATCCATTGTGAAGGCTGAGGTCGATACGTAGACCCTAAATAAACTAAAGACACCCCCCCCCCCCCCCCAAGGTAGGGATGCAATGCATGAGTCGGTACTCTCTCCCTTCCTCTTCCTCTTTCGATGTTCTTCAACTGCTGATTGATTCGAATCCATAACTTCTAAACTAACATACATATGTCACAAGGCTCAATGGTATCTTTTCTTCTCTCTATCAAGCATGCCCATGTTCTTCTCTGATATCTAAGGGTATGTATGTAAATGATAAATGAGGATTAAGCCTTAAATGCAGATAACTCTCTCCCTCGCTCCGTCTCTTTCAATGCCTTCATTGATTCATTAGAAGTTCATTATACATAAGTATCCATGGGTTATCTCTCCAACTCATTACAAAAACTGGTAATAGTTATGTGTTATATTCGTATTTCCTCAGTAACTGTGTTAATGCGCTACAATCAAGTTGGATATATCAGCCTCAAATCACTATTATAAGATTGATGCTTCATTCATCCTCACTTGATCAATACATTATTTCATCACTGTGGTTCCAGAGATCTATTTCTCATTTGCTTCTCGAATGGCAAGATCTACCGATTCAAATGCATCAGCGTGAGTTCCTGGACTCTCATCATAATGGGAAAAGACTGTCTCATCTCCATTAAATATAAAAGTACCTCCATGATTTGTTGACTGTTTACACACAAGTTCGAATGTTGAGTTTGTTTAGAATGCAACAAAGAGTGGCTGATATATATTTTCACATATGAACTACTTACCTGTTCAATCTTTGGTGGTATGTAAACAGCTGTATAGCATGGAGAGTGTCACAAATTAATATGAAAATAAGTCAGAGTAGCTGCTTGCAAAAACAACAGAATAACTCTTACCGTCCTTCCATTTACCCAAAACTTGAAATAATGTTTTCAAAGATGACCCCTCCTTACTACCAAATATTCGATCACGAAATCGAAATGCCGTCGCCGGTCGTATCATTGTATCCCAACCTCTATTTAATAATAATCTATCAAAACATTCTTGATCGAAGGCTAAAGAGATGAAGGCTGCTTTAATTCTATCTCTTGTTGTGCAAAATAGAGGCGCCCTCTCAGCCCTCTCATCTCTCTTGTCTCTTACATCCATCATGTGCCGCTCTAGAGACTCATTGCTATGTAAACATATGAATATACCTAAAAAATACGGCATTGCTCATTATACCATCATGTAGTATTAATAATAATCATCATCATTTGCCCTATCCAGTCATGATGATGTTTCATGAAAGGTAGCACCTAAGATGCAAATTCCATCGATATGATAGAGAACTGCCATGTACATCACAATCGTCAATAGCCTAGTTCTCAAACGTACTATCTTTTCTTCGTATACTAAACAAAAATGTAGAATCTTGCACATAAATAAGGCTGCCTGTCGGCGGCCGGCGGTCTTGGCACCTATATCTATCACGCGATGTATCTCGGGTGACGTGATGTATTTATCTACATTCATCATAACAATATTGGAAACATGACTTGTATTTACTAATGAGGGTGGAGGGGCGTATATACTACGATCTACTTCATTTGCAGTGTGTAAGTGAAGGTGTGAGTTGATGCAGGAATGAAAAAACTATGTCGCTAAAAAGAAAATGTTCGACTCAACTAAACACCATAATTTATTAACTCAAGGTTTGTTATACGTCATAAACATAATACACAACCGAACAAATAAATCCACACATAGCCGTGTTGTTCATAATAATCAATAAGTATTGATTATTCCACTGGTGAGTTGCTTAATTATATTAGAATGACAAAACGAAAGAATAAATAATCTCTAACAATTTATCACCTCCTCAATAGTTTAGTATTCACACACCACAATAACAACTCAATAACCATGGCATCCAAGCAATCACCCCAACCACCCGCCAAGGAGAATACAACCAACAGCATTGACACTGTCTCTTGTAATTTACGCCCTCGCACGGCTCTCCAATTATCAATTGGTAGTTCACGCCGAGCTCCTAATGGCAATTCTGCTGGTACAAAAAGGGGTAGTGGCGCACGTGGTTCTTCTTCTTCTGCTGGTGCAGGTAATTTTATACACAAGACTTTATTAGTATTCATATTGTTTAATTCAATCTCAACTTTACATATTATTGTTGTTTGTCTATAACATAGCCGCACGTCCAACCAAGAAGACAAGTACAGATGAGAATTCAATGGTTGTTGCCCAAAAGAAGAAACCGACTCGTACATCTAATCGTAAAGCAGCTAAGGAGGCAAATACTGTAAGTAATTCAATGTTTATTTATTTATTTATTTATTCATTTGTATTATTTTCATTTCTAATGGTATGTCATTATATTATTCATGTAACAACATAACAACAGCGGCTACTACAAGCTGCAAAAACATTCGATTTGAGTAATGAATTACTAGAGGAATTGTTTTGTCCCTCTGATGAGGATGATGATAGTGATGATGAGGTTGATTCTACAGGTAAGTCTTCTTTTCATTGTCTTATTCTTTTGAACATGTTGATGCATAAGATGCTAAGATGCCACTTGGATTAGACGATGAATTCTTTGAGGAAAGTGATGCGGAGTATGATAGTGAGGATGAGCTTGCGTCCACCAAAGTTGCGTCCACCAAACGTAAGAAGTCTAATTCCAAGTCTGTAGAAGGTGAGATTTCTTTACACAATGTCCTAATTCTCTGGTGTATAATACTAAGATGCCATACTCCTCTACGCCATTCTCCTCTATGTCATACTCCTCATAGACATGGTCTTTAATCATGGACGAAATAAGATGGTTCATAAGAAGAAGAGGGAGGGACAATTGAAACGGATCGAGAGTGGCAATGGTAGTAATGTTACCAAGAAGAATCAAGTCAGGAAAGAGAAGGGTTGTCACGTGCCTCAATTAGAGCTTACTCTTGCATTATCTCATTTATCGATTTTCTCCCACATCTCTCGATCACGTACTCCCTGAATGATCTTTGATGCATGAACGATCTTACATTTCTGTAACATCTTAACATCGTCAGGGATTGCCTCTGGGTGATCTTGAATAAACTGGAAGGCTGGCACACCATTAACAACAACATGCGTAACCGATGATTCCTTCAATACACCCCAAATGAACTTTACTGAATCTTCATCACATAAATCCCGCAATGTCTTGTATCTGCTGCCACTACCCGATGCATTTTTGTCTTGAGTAATACACAGGATATCAAGCCATAAACATGAGTGTGTGACAATATAAAGAGCCTTATCAATAGCCATACCATACTGCAAATGTAATGTAATAACCAAAGAGAAGAATTCAGCCCACGCGGTGGCATTCCGAGGTAAGAAGTCACCTGGACGTGAATACTCTCCAATACGGCCAGTAAGAGGTCCATATTTCTCATTACCAGGTACAGGAAAATCATTGATAAGAGCTATCCGGTGATATCTCTCATCACATGTCCTACTATCAATACCACAGAAGTGTTCACCTTTCTCAGTAGCATGTGTTGCAATAGCAGCTGCCGCACTTTTTGTTGTAGCACTAAACGGCATTGATGCAATAACATCATCACTCTCATAATTTACAATATTATGATTACCCTCATAATCTGATAACTCTTCCCGGATCAAAGCGTCGAGTTGTTCTGAACTACAACCACCTCTGATAAACTTCTTGAATAGATTCCACTGTTTATCTAACTCATCAGACTCTTGTTCACTCAATTGCTTGCTCGATATCAACTCCTCTATTTGTCTTTGAATTCTTACAAGTTCTGCTACTGTATTACTTTCATCAACAGTAAATGTTGTAGGTTTGGTCCGAGCCGCACCTGAAGTAGGTACACCGTTTGTGTCATCTCTCCGAGCCGCACTAGGTGATGCAAATCCATCCCTTTTTGGTTGCGCACTCTTTTCACCCTTTGTTGGGGATGCATTGCCTTCCGCCTTCCTTATTTTGTTATTATTTAAAGATGAAGATTTGCCATCATTGAATGATAGAACACGTGATACATCGTCATTACCACTAGTTGACATATCTCTAGTAAGGCCATGACCATTGTTATGACGTGAAATAGATGCACTATGAAGTAATTGTTGTCCTAGTTGATCTACTGATTCATTGTTGTCTTCTGGTTCATCTGATAGCGACATTGTAGGATATTTGTGGTGTTTATTGTTACTTGAATACAATAATTGGATATTGTAATCATACAAGAGAAGAAGAAGTAGTAGATAGGGCAGCTGGTTATATTATCTATACTGGTCATACGCATAAGTGGTGAACGCCAGACAGACGATCTAGAATTTTCACATTTTTTGATTCCATGTATTCCTCGACCAACTTTATTCTGAGCATATCCTCGTGAGTTTAAAGATGCCAAGGCAGCAGGCCGAGTGAAGGGAAGCAAACATCGATTTGTATCTGCCCTATGCATCATTCTCCGGATCGGCATATATCCATTTCTCTCCATCTATTATATCTAAATGATGACATAATTTCTTTCCTGTCTCCGGCGTGCCAATTGATATCAATGCAAATGATACATTATTGTCAAGAAGCTCCTTCCTCTTGGTATTGAATTGAAGAATTTGCTCTTGACAGAAGGGTCATCCGAATGAACGTGTTAATACGATTAATGATACACCACCATTATTATCAATACAATTTGATAATGAAATGCGATCTCCGTTTAGTGTATAAACAGTTGATTTGTTAAGTGCCTCCTTGGGATTGATAGATTTAGCTTGTGTAGAAGGTGATCCTGATATTATTGACGATGAGAATAATGATGTACTGCTAGAAAGAGTTCCTCGATTATTATTAGATTGTTGTAGTTGTTGTTGCAATGTTATCGGGGAGAAGGCAAAGGAAGAAGAAGATGCTGTAATAATCGACGCCACCGTTGATATAATTATACCTCTCATTCTGTCGCTCTGCTGCTGTTCTATTGCTTATTTAAACACACTCTACCATACATACTTGCGTCAGCTCATCATCGAATGATGAATGTCATTTTTTTCTAGGTAGATAGGTATTACTTTTTCAGAGTATCAGGATACCGTCTTTTTTGGGGGGGGGGGGGGGGGCGCGCGGGAAGTGTCCTTGCTTGAAGTATAACTTAACTTATAAAATGTATTTGCATAGTATGAAAGCATGATAACATATATCATAAAGGGCGACCCGGACATATTCTTTGTAAAAATCAGTAGTCCATGTCATGTGGATCCAGCTTCAAATCATTCCCCACCAAGACGTCATGGAATTCGCTATGCTTCCTTTCCATCACCATCATCGGATACCCATCAACAATAGCAAAGACGAAATTGTAGATATTGACACTGACAATTAGATGCTAGCGACGAGTTATATCAGTAAGAAGATAGGAGAGATCTTAAAACTCAGTTATGACTTTTAAGATCACGGAAATAATTGAGTACCGTAAGGTAAAAGGCTTAGTGTTCTACGACTAATGAGAGAAGCAAATAAGGGGCACTTTTGCAAATAGCTGTAGTAAAGAATCTATTACCTATCTATTGGATTGATTCAGTTGATATTTATTGCATAGTTTGAATAGGCTGTTAAACAATAGTACAGTATTATTAAACAGTAGAGATACAGAAGGAGTATAGAAACATAAAAGAGTTGTATAAGTTTGACAATTTGCATTGCTGCAATAGAGTTGGTAGATTCTCCGTCTTGGAATTTTGGAAGAATACCATCACTTGTACTTACTTTATAAACCGAGCTGAACAATATAATAAGATATTAGAAGAGAGGGGTATCGTCACGGCAAAGATACACAAGTTGCAATCTTTATCAAAACATATAAAAGAGAGAAGGTTAATACTAATACTCTCAGTCTCAGATAATTTAAGAAGAACAATCAGTATGGATGATCATCAACAAGAAGATGCAGATACACCAACTGCCCCAGTAGCCAATGGTTGGTTCCGTGGTTTATTTCGGAGAAGATCAGTAGATCCGTCGCTACCTCAGAATCATCGAAGAATAGAACGGCGACATTCCACAACATGTAATAATAATACCACATCACTACAACATCCTCCAGTTAATCGATCACGATCACTTGATTTGGTACATGATACAAAACAACAAGAATACCATCAACAACAGCAGCAGCAGGGAGGATATCGTCGACCGATAAGAAGACCGTCCATACCATGGGAAATAGAAAACACAAATTATATAAACTCAAACAACAAAACAGATAATCTATTAGATGATTCACTACGGAGTAATACCGATCAATCAATGGTATCAGAAGTTACATTCATGACATATAGTGATGAAAAAGCTAATATAATTAAAGAAGAATTCTTTAAAAGGATGAATGAATATGAAATTAGTAAGAAAGAAGAACTTACATATGAGGAGAAGAAGGTTCTACTTCAAGAGATATCGAATAATGCCGAGGAGATGTTGCAGAATCGAATAAAGAAGCAGAAGAAAGAAAAGCCTAAACAACGTCGTATATCTCAGGAGTCGAATATAGATTGGAACACTGTTGATGATAGTGGTACTTCAAGAAAAGATTGTCCTGATATGAAGGAGGAGGAGCAATTATGTGTTCCCAAGAAGAAGAGTTTAACAGAGTCATTAACATCGATTATGACAATGAAACGTCGTAATTCAATATGCTCAAATGATAACGACAACAACAAGGTAAACGAGACGTGGCCTTCAATAGTTTGTTCCCCTCAAGATTATCTCCGGACGTCTAGCGGTGGCAAGAAGAAGAAGATTGGAGGGAGAATAAATGAAGGGTTCCAAGAAGAACCGGATGAGGTAGCTTGGCAACATTGGCAGAAGCATGATGCTTCTCATGATCAAGCATCGTCACCACAGGATAGACAGCATGATGATACGGCATCTACCAGACTTAACATTGATGAGATGATAGAGCTCAAGCTCCTTCTTGCCAACCAACAAGCCACAATTGATACCTTATCCACCAAGTTACATAATCTTGAAGTGAAATGTAATCAATATCAATTGAAGTCAAACGAAGACGAATCAAGAATACACAAGTTGGAAGAGGAGAATCGCACTCTATCAAGGCAGTTGAGCATGTATCAAGAGAGAGAAAGTGCTGGTTTGAGGAAGCAGCAGACTATACATGAACATGGATACTATAGAAGTCCAAGTGATCAAACTGGAAGAAGAGATAGTATAGTTACTGCCTCAACTATGCAAAGTGGCTCAAGTGCAAGCCGCACCCTGTAGAAGTATGTATATAAGAAGCAATTGTACAAATTAGACTTACAGATTTTCCTATTCCAACTACACAACACCTACCTAGCGAATCCATTGTGGCATCTAGTATATCCTACTTATTATTGTTTACCTAATGTTATTGTACCTACTCTAAAGCTATGCCTCCGAAGATGATCTAGTTGATCTTGAAGACCTCCACGAAGCATCAGTTAAGGCAGTTTGCATGGTTGAATTGCTTTCTTTCAGTCTGTCGCCACGCAGGCGCACCTGCTCTAACTGACGCTTCAACTCTATGTTTTCAGCCTGCAGTTCTTGATTCTTGGAATCCCCAATCTCTTTACATTCACGGAGTTGTTTGATAAGGTTAAGTTTCTCTTCTTCCAATTGCCGTATCCTTGCTTGCTCTTCTTGTACAGTTCGCTTGGAAAGGACGTCAAGATTATGCAACTTGGTTGACAGGGTGTCTATAGTTTCCTGCTGATTAGCAACAAGGATCTTGAGCTCTATAACATCATCAATTCCATGCCGTATGCTATGGACTTCATTAGTGGTATTCTCTATTTGTTGATCCTTCGGCTCAGTCTCAATCGAATTACGATGCTTTGTAGTTTTGGTGGATGTGAATGATGATTGCAGCTCTTCATCCTTCTTGGATAATAGATGTTGTTTGCTGCTAATCCTACGCATTCTTTCATCACTCTTCTCACGGGTATGCTCCTTCTCCTTTTGCTGACGTTTCTTTTGCATAAGATCCATCAACTTGAACTTCTCCTCCTGATCATCTTGCACCTCTCTGAGTAAAGTTTGCTTCTCCTCCATTGAGAGCTCTCTTGTTTGCTGTCTCATTCGGTTGTAGAACTCTTCCTTGATCATATTAGCCTTTTCATCACTATATGTCTATAAGGTATGTTTATATTGTAAAGAAGGTGATGTCAGACATATGTTTGCAAATAGAAATGTTAGGGTGTACACATATGATGTACCCTCTTTAAGCATGAGCACACATCATTGCAATAGCTGTATATGATATGCACATGATATTATGCACATATGATATGCACATACGACTCTTACCATTAGCGTAACCTCACTCAGAACCGATTGATCCTCGTCATCTCTACTCATTGCATCATCTTCATCTATTACCTCATCTGTATTATAATGGCAAATGGAGGTTGGTATAGAAAGTCGTCGCTGTTGGTGAGTGGTGTCAGACTTTGATGTCTTTGATGTCGATGTTGTGGTTGGTTTGGTTGTAGTATCCCCCAAAGAGAACATACGCTGCAATGGTTGTATTGGCTTATCCAAAGTCGATTGATGCACTGGTATAGATGTTTCCATTGGAGGTTGTTTCTCTTGGTTCATCTTATTGATAAATCCACTAAGCCATCCATTCCCTTGTCCTAATATTTGTGTCTCTTTTTGCTCGGGTGTATCATCCTCCATTGTCTATCCAATGCCGCCGCCACGATCCCTAATGCAGCTACTACAAGCCAATGACTAATTCCTTTATTGCCGTATATTACACGCTGATTTGGAAGACAATTTGTGGTGTATTGCTATCACGATTGCTAAGTAAGGCTATTGATTTGAGATTGAAGAGCAAGCCCCAAATGACTGAGGAAACTTCTTATTTTATGATCGATGAAGTTTCTCTAGGCTTGAAAGTGGATAAATTATGCAGAATTATGCGACGGCGAAGTATATAGTACCTATTATTTATCATTTAAAGATGAGGTATTGCATGTATATATGAAGGTGAGTGTATTGCATGTAGTGTGTCGTATGGTTATTGGGTTTGTGATATTTTTGGGGGTCGAGAGTCTGCGAGAGTCATGAGTAATATGGGGAGCCAGTGACATAAAATGATTGCAACATACACAATACCATAGTTGGTATTTGCACAATATACTTTGCTTGACTGTTCTAACGCTATTGATATTCTCAATCTCATTATCTTTTTGCTGCATAAAGATTAATGATTAACTTGTGAGAGTACAAAGATACAGAAAGGTATCTTCATCTATATCACATAGTATAATACGCTTTCAATTGATAGCGGTCGATAACTAATAACTACGGTACCATCCGCCATTAAACAACTATACAAACAGAACCAACACAACAAGTATGAGGTCTGGAATCGGGGCCAAGTTTCTCAATATTGTCAATAAAGACAAAAATAACCAAGATGACTCGGGAAACATAATTAATGATCGATTCAACGAAGCAAAAGTTGAAAATTTGTACCAAGGATTGCGTAGTGTACGACATACCAACAGTGATGGGATGGGAACAATACCTAATATTGGTTTACAAGATGATGAATTGTCATTATCTGATGATGATGAATCACAAATGAGTATGCCTAAAATTGATGATAAACCATTTGGTATGTCACTCATTAATGAGTCTGTTGAGGGGGAAGAATATTCAAGTGGAGATGATTATAGTGATGATGAAGAGGGTGATCGTATCTTTGGTAGTAAGAAAAATGAATCTATTGCAGACGATGATAACAAAAATGAACATGGTAGTGATTTCATCCCAGCTAGAGTTGAATTGAATATAATGCACCGTCAGGGTTCTGACATATCAATGCACAGTACCTCGAATAAGAAGACTTTGCAACGAGAGGAGTCGGATAGATCTACACACTCCAATACTAATGAAACTTGGGCATCATCTCAAGCAAGTTTGGGAAGCTCTGCTTCAGGTGGTAGGTTTCTCCGTGCTCTTGGAATAGGACAACGACAGGAATCTACTAGATCTGTTAACCACTTATCCACAAGTAGACGGTCTTCTAACGACAGTGATGATAAAACACAAAAGTCGTGGTTTGGAACTAGCTTTAAAAAGAAGTTGGAGGACGACGAACATGACGATGATGGTGTATCTGATAATGCAACAAACATAATTTCAGAAAAAGAACCTCCTCCTCGGTGCTCTGCCACAGATCATCATGCCAAGAGTAGATCCAATTTCACAAAGCGTACTGTCCAATCCATTACTGCATCTAATGATGAATCATTTCGTATGTTGCAACAACGGATGAAGGAAAAGGGTGCTGTGACTGCTAATTCAGTTAGACATATGTTGCAAGAAGCAGCCGAGGAACATGTTGTAAAGCAGGAATATGTTGGGGATGGTGATCTAAACTCTGATGATGATGAGGCATCAATCAATATAGAGGAAGTATGTCTCAATGATGACGGAGGCGAAACCGATGACAGGGTTAAATCAACATCGAGACAGCAACATCAGACTTCATGGTTCAATAATAGTGTCACCTCTTTTAGTGATAATATTGCAAACAAAACATTTCTTAGAAGGAAGAGTTCGGAAAAGGAACTGCAACAAGCGGAAGATCCGATGTTTGGCTGCAATAAAACAAGCATCAGTAGTAGTGGCGTACACAATATACAACCATACATTACTATACCCTCACGGGAGACTTCCAAGGCTGAAATACTATTTGACGTTGTCCGAAGTGCCGCTGATAAAGGCGAATCTCGACTACTGACGGTACATGGATCAAAATTTGTCGGCAAGACACGGCTTATACAGAATATTATAGACACTGGACAGATTAATGGATTTTGTTACACAGTATTAACTTCGTCAAGGACATCGAATGATACATTTACTTCTTTCTATCCATTTCGGGAGGTTATAAGTACTGCTTTGAGAATGTGCGATGCAGCAACACAAAGAAGTGATGAATCGTTCAATTCCAATGATACCAATAAATCTGGAGAAGAAGATGAAGATGAAACTGATGTATCTATAGTTCGGCGGCTAATACAGCGGAAAATACTGAACAAAAATGATCAGCTCATGATCGGTAGAATACTTCCTGAGGTGATGAATGATCAACTCCTTAGTTTACTCAAAAACCGCAATCCAGTTGCTTTGACTAAAGACGTCTGTGGCTCGCTGTTTAAGATATTGATTCCACTACAGCCGGTTATGTTAGTATTTGAGGCGGAGGGGGATGAATGTGACATAGATCCCAGCTCATGGTATCTTATAGAAGAGTTGCTCCTATCCGCTGGCAAGCAATGTCCTCAACTCCTGTGCATCATGGTATCTCGACAATCCTTGTCAGATAATATCCCGACAACTATTAGCGATAAACATGTTGTTGATGTTCACATAGATCGGATGGATAGACATGACACAGAGTGCTATATAAGGGCATTGTTTTGTGATCCCAACTGTATCGACCGCAATACGGAGGTGGATGAGAATGTTGTCAATGGCATATATAAGCGTGCACGGGGCTGTCCTCTCTTCACTGAGCGCCTCGTTTTATGGGCAAAGCGCAAAAGTCTTCTTGAATTAGACGAAAGAAGAAATGCAGTAGCTCTACACTTTCCCAATAATGCAGACAGTTATGAATATGACAATGATGCGGCGGTGTTCCTTGAAAAGCTACCTTCCAGTTTGAATGAAGAAATCTTGGTGAGTCGTCAGTGTGATGCATTCATCTTTTACGTCTACTATCCTCTACAAGCTGACAAAATATTTATCTCTTCTTTCTTTGTAGGAGGTAATTAACAACATTTCCGATCACTCATTAGACGCATTGAAACTCTCAGCGTGTCTAGGATTAAATTTCGACCTGGACATGTACAAATCACTGAAAGATGAAGGCTTGTATTCCTCTCTTCAAGAGATTATTTCAAGCCTTGGTATGTTCGAACTATTAGATGACCATTACTTTCGATGGAAACATGTAGCTGTGTATGAGGCAGTCCAATCAATCATCATTTCAAATGAAAGGCGGGAGCTTCACGGGCAAATTGCTGACTCGTTGCGTAATTTGACAAATGTTCACAACAGCAGATATGCAAGACACTCAGTCTATGCTGCACATTACGATGAAGCGTTTGACAGATATATGAGTGCAGGAGATGAAGCTGAAAAGAAAAGTGACTACTTGGCAGCCGTAGGCTTTTATCAACAGGCAAAGGTTTGTCTTTCCAAGTCAACTACAAAACCAACGCTGCGACGAAGACTGTCTCCATACGCAGCTTTAGGATGGTGCCTTAGAGAGTTAATAAGATATGATGAAGCTGAGATGGAGCTTGAGTATTGTCAGTCGGAATGTTCTAAAGTGCCAGAAGAGAAGCATAATCAACGTTTTGAAGAAATTGAACTAGATGTTACCACATCACTTGCTACTCTGAAACAGGCACAGAGCAAATACTCAGAGGCAATCGATATGTATGAGCGAGCTTTACCCATTGCACGAGCCAATGTTAAGAAGCATTCAAAGGTCTGGTTGGCAAATCATGTTGGTAAGTTATACTCCTTGATCTCTTTTGAGGAGTTGTTGAAATGATGTATCTCATTATCCTCTTCTTCCCTCCTTTAGCATTGTGCGCTGAGACTCATAGAAAAAGTGGCGACCTTGAAGAAGCGAAGGCTCTGCACCAAGAGGCATTAGAGTATCGTGAACAGGCAGTTAAAGAGCACTCCTGTACAGTACTAGAGCTAGCAACCTCATATAACCAGCTGGGGTGCACCATGTCTCAACTTGGTGATTATGATTCTGCTTATAATCTTCACAAGAAGGCCCTGAGTGCGAAAGCCGAACTTCTAGACTTTTCTAGTGCATTAGTAAGTGAATCTCTCAACTACTGTGCCGATGCTCTGCAAGCATTAGGAAAAGGGAGACAAGGTATACCATTAGGGATGCATGCAGTTAAGATACGACATCACCTATTCGGGCCGCATCATCCTGCTTATGCTCATGCATTGAGTGTGTTGGCGTCTTGCTATCATTCTGTAGGAAGAAGTGCCGATGCTCTCAGTTTCTTAACCGAGTGTTTAGATATTTGTGAGAAAGCCTTCTCATCCAACCACGCCAATTTGATTCCAAATTTGTTGCTGTATGGTAAAGTTCTAATTGCAATGGGCGACTGTGACAAGGCAAAGGAAGTATACACACGAGCACTTGGTATACATCAGGCAAACTTCAATGAAGATCAAAATAGAATTCAGCTCATCAAGCTACAGGATGCTATTGAAGAACTCTACAGTAGCTCAGAGACCTCAACAAAGATGTCCATTGAAATGCCAATTCCATCATTTGAGCCTGATAGTTCAAAGAATCATGTTGTTGCATGTGTAGATATGGGTACTAGGGGTAGCGATGAGCTCATGTTATCAGTAGCTGCTTCGTTGCAAGAAATGGGTAGTATCAAGTTAATGTCAGTCATAGCCGTTAGTCCTCCACAGGTTACCCGATCCAACATTGCTAGGGGTGCACTAGATAGTCTAATGCTCAGTGGCATTCCTGTGGCTTATAGTGGCGTTGTATCAACGCCATCATCCAGTGGCGGTAGGTCTACTGCCATCTCATACAATGATGACTATAGCAAGCCATCGGCATATGTGAATAGTACAGGCATTGATCTATTGACACGAGCTTTACTACAAGCACCCTCCAAGTCGTTAGTTATATTATGTACAGCTTGTTTGGGAGATGTTAGTGAAGTCATTAATACACATCGTGAGCTCTTTGTCGACAAAGTGAAACAAGTCGTTATCTTGGGATCTGTGAAACCTGTCAAGCGAAAGTGTTTCATTGAACCCGAAGAAGGTAAATCAAAAGAAGACACAGCTGCAACCTACAACGTCTATCAAACTTGTCAAGAGTTGGGGATCCAAACACTCAGTTTGAGTAAAGACATCTCTCAGGGCTTCCCTTTTCCAAGCTCACTCATTGACGATTTAACATCATCAAATCACATGGTGAGCAATAGAGTACAGCATTCAGAGGAAATAACTGTGAATTGTATTTGGGAGCTTATCAAGCAGTATCAAAAAGAGTCAAAAAGCTACCGACTACCCCCGTCCAAATCTTTTGATATGAAAGCATTTTACAAGTATGCTCTTGGAGGCAAGAATCCAAGTACTGATCAGTCAACTATTTGGCCAATGATAAAGTCGATCAACCTTGAATTAGTCATTGGTCTCTTGAGTTGTATTCCTGCTTACCAAGACGCCCATTTTAGATGGGATAGTCACGAAGTAAAGGGGGTTCAACACAAAATATGTCGTCATGCCAGTTCAGCAGCAGGTATTATCAAATCCGAAGCTCTCTCGAACGAGATTCACATGCTTATGGGCTTCTCATTTCGAACATCACTTCTTAACACCTCATGCTAGTATTATACTATAGATAGTAATGTTAGTAATATGCCAAGCCTAATAGCTCAATAAGAACGTCTAATATATAGGTATATGGTAGTTTGTTGGCCGAGACATAACCCCTTTCTATGAAAAGAAAGCTAAACTTTTCTGGTATCCTCATTAATTTCAATTCTCATAAAATGCCATGCTAAGCTGCTAGCTGCTCTAGAGAGAGAGGTAGGTTTTGACGGCCAAATTATAATTAAAAAGAGTATCGGTGGTATACCTCAAAGAAGAATTGCAGTAAGAAGATTTCACAATGATTGGTGGTCCACGTAATGCCGCCGCCGATCAAGCCAGGCTTCCTCATAATGCCACATTTGTCAGGTTAGGAAGGAAGGTGTGGTTTATGTTAGAACATTCTTTCAGAGCGAGAGGGGAAGGTGGGGAACTGAGCAATCGTTTGGGAAAACTTAAAGAGCAACAAGATCAAATTGCTCAAATGAATCTATTTTGGATGAGAATTGGTTCTTTTGATAAGAGGAGGACTTGGAATGACGATGAATGGATCGCTTTCTTGAGAACTTGGCAAGTTAATTCTAACAATGTATTTATGCATGGAGCTACAACAGAAGAAGAAGGATTAGCCAAGGCATTTACAATATATTTTATATACTACAGCAATTTACCAAACACTCCCGACCTACCTGATAACGCACCGGATGGATTTGACATGAATGCAGCGAAAGCAGATATTGATGATAAGCTTCAAGAATTTGAGGATCGTTTAGGAGACCCCCTTTTGCAATGTAATACTTGCAAGACATGTGCATTAGGGAGAAAGATGCTTCGGTGTAGCAGATGCCAATCGGCCCATTACTGTAACATTGAGCACCAGAAGAAGAATTGGAAGCAGCATAAGAAGACATGCAGGGAGATAACAGAGTAGCTACTTAATAAAGCAAACAAAGCAAGCTGTTGTATATATCAAGAAGAGCACTCCTTATGAGGCTGAAAGAGTTGTAGATGTAAGGTCAAACAAAACTTATTGTACTTTGTTTCACATTTACATTCATTGAATTAAATAGTACTGAATCAGAATCATCTTGTAGCTTGTCTGATATCTTCCCCTACGATCCAGTGCACTTCACAACTTGTAGAACACGTTACATCTACGATAGAATACCTTCAACCCTAACCATACCCTTCTCTTGTAAATCTAATGTCTGCCAAAATCTATCAATCTCTTCATCATTCCCTTCAATAGTTATTTCATTTAATGTATCATCATCATTCGTTGCTAATTTCACTTTCATATCATCAACACGATCACCTGATCTCCAGTAGTATATGCCCGCATATGGTGATAGTAATGTTAATAGGAACCAATTTGGAGAACCAATACCGGGTAGGACTAAATCTTGAAATTGAATCTGTAATACTAACGCGAGTGATGCCATACCCAAGGCAGTACAGAAGGTTAAGAAGAATGCCTGTGATGTTGATCGTGCTACTAATCCTCGGAAGGTGATTGTTTCTCCTGCCTCGGCTACTTCATAATTGTTTGCCTTCATATCTGATATCATTGTTGTTGTTCGATTTAGTTGTTGATGGTGTAGTTTGGTATAGTTTAGTAGAGAAATATGAGTTTAACGATCACAAGATATGTTTGTATTTGATATAACTAAAAGTACTCACAGGCCATAATCTCTCCAGCTTGTTGTCTTAACTCCTTTCCACCTTCAGTTGCTGCCTCACCAGGACTATTGTTGCAATTACACATAAGAAATAGTTTTATAGAGATAGATTTGTAAAGTTGAGCATATGATATGTATGCATAGTGCAATCAATACAATAGACAATATGATAGACACAGTAACAAAAACTCACCTAACATATGTCTTTCTCTTAACCTTAGCTTTTGTACTTCTCTTAATCTGACTCCATAATCCAGGGAAACTGGCAACATATAATGCCAATGTAGTATAGTAGGATGCTTTGGAATATGTCGGTGCAAATGATTTACTACCCTCTTCAACAATATCAGAAGTGGCGGAAGTAGTATCAACGGCGGACGATGCAGCATCTGCAATGGCATCGGCTGCATCGGAGACCAGGAAACTAATATCATGTATTGGTGCTAGGGATAATACTGACGATGTTTGTTTTTGTTGAAGTTTGGTAGTAAATTTTGTTGGTGCAAAAGCATACACATTGTTACTGCAAATTGCAACCAATATCGCGGTGGTTGTAAGTAGAGAGTTCATCATCATTAATATATACTATTATAGTGCTTCTTTCCAATAAAATCGATATCACGGCAAGCTAATAGGCACAACTTTGAATGACGCACAACAGCGAAAAAGAAAAGTCTAGTTCTTAGGCAGTAGTTAAAGATACTAAGAACCTACCTTCGCTTTCAGTCGTTTTTTACAAAGATCTGCGCCATGAAGCAAAGCTAGTGGTGCATGTTATCCTTTACTCAACCCATTGCCGACAAACAATTAATAAACGATTGTTATTTACTAGATAAAAATATTCATCCAAGCCATCTCATATCCAATAGGTTATGAGCCATCGTTCCATCTCCATCCATTCATGAATAACAACAGCAACAAATCAACTCGTCGTAGCAAGAGGCAGAGGGATAAAAGAAAAAGAGAAGAGAGTAATTCTAGTAATAATAATACCAATGAACACAATTCATCATCTAGACAACGGCGAGGTAGTACTACTAATAATAATGGTAGTATTTCTAATCCCCAACAACCTCCTCAACAATCCACAACAACAACATCTTCTGTTATACAAGACTCAACAAATCAACAACCTTCATTTGCACGCATTGGCAATGAATCACTTCTGGCATATATCAAACGTATATGTGTGCCACAATTCGGACCCTACATGGGATTTTTCTCATCCGCACGTAATAAACACCAGCAATCAGCATTTGATAAGAGTAAAGAATTATGTAGAAAAAACTTTGTAGAATTATTAGATGATGGTGGGGCACAACTACCTACAAGTAACGGGGATGTTAGTGGATTATCTCCCGTGGTGGATCGTACATGGGGTAGTGGCCAATTATATCTCAAAACAAAACCAGGTACAGACTTTGTTGACCCCCAACATGTTAAGTTTGGATCATTTACAATTACTGCTGCACAAAAGAATAAATTCTATTCAGAGAAGGAAGAGGAAGGTTCATTTGTATTGTTGGGTCTTATGGATCATGAGAGTTTATCATTAGAGAATGCAAGGCTACAGCGAGAACGTCTCAATGTTAGAAATGATTTAATGTGTAGTATTAAACCGGAAGATCTACAAGACATGACAATAAGAGATGCTTTTGGACTAGAATGGAAGGAGGGTTCATTTAATGCACAGCTGCAACGGCATTCGCTGATATATACTGCTGAGGAATCAATTTTTGGGGGTGCCGCACGTGTTAGTGGAGCAGCACAGCGTACTGATATTAGTGATATGGAAACGGCGGCAACTGATGAGGCTGAGAAGAAAGGTATCATCAATCCTAATCTACGTCAACATCCTCACGAACATCTTGACGGTAATATTGGAGCAGTATTGCACGGGGGTTGTACTGTACAACGTGAAAAGAGAGCATATATTCTTAGTTTACCACAAACCCAACAAGAATCAATTCGTAGTGGCGAGGTGCAACCTATAGCATGTCAAGCCTGGGCTGCTGATCTTCCATTTCAAGAACTTGCTCTTACTTTCATCCTGATGGGCACTATACTGCACCAAAAGAATAGTGATAATGTATTACACAATTATGGTCACCAGGTTGATGGTAGATCATGGGGAGATGCATTTGGTTCTAATCATCCCATCTCAAGAGAATGTGCAAAGGAGGAGAATAAATCAATCTACGACGGTACACAATTTGATAATGATGAACGGGAACTAGCCGTACTTGTTATCATATCATTCATCAGCTACATTGTTGAGAATGGTGGCTGGTTATACATGAACACGAACGAAGAAGCATTGAAGGCACGTGGTGGTATCTCCATGGTAGACTTCATCATCGGTCTGTACAAAGATAAAGTTCACCATTGGATAATTGAGTGGACTTTTTCATTTGGTGATGTCATCTTGTCAATGGACATGGGAGACGATATCATTCGAAAGATTGTTGTACACCGTCCACCATGCTGGCAAGGGTCTATAGCAGATAGTGTTAATTTGGATATACATGCACCAAGTATGTGGAAACGTGCATTGTCAAATTACTTCCGCTGCAGTCTCACTGGGACGGTGAAAACTTCATATGCAACAATTGATGATGCCATTGGAAAAGAAGATGTCATCTTGGAAGAGAAGGTAATGGGGAACATCCTAATGGGAGCTCATCACTTCCTCTGGCTTGCTATGAATGCTCATTACGCTCTCATGGCTGCATCTGCTATTTCCAAGAACTTGTTGGAGACGGAACGTAACATCCTCTTATCAAAATTTCATGATCCATCTGCCGGTGGTGTTTTGATGAGTGCCTTGTCAGATCTGTTTGGAAAGGAAATGCGTGCTAAAGACAAGCGTGACCGTGCAAAGAGTATCATTGCTCAGTCTACATTGCATATTACGGTTGTCAAATCAAGCAAAGATGCCAGATTAGGACTTGACATTAAAAAGGCGGAAGAGGGTGCCAGTCTCGAAGTCACATCCATCGATCCCGGAAGTCTATTTGAAAGTTCTGAATTAAAAGCTGGTATGATGATTCAATCTGTCAACAAAAGGAGATTTACTTCATTTGACCAAGGCGTAACTTTACTCAAGGAAGCCAAGGGTGAATGTAAAGTTATGGTATTCAACCCTTTGGAACTGAGTGATGAGGATCAAGCTCTTGTGAAATGTTACAAAGATCATCTTGCTAATGTAAGGGACTATCAAAACGATAGAACATCTACGGCACGCGCCCTTCTTAAGAAAACAGCTGAGAAAGGCGGTTTCCAGAAGGATGACCGAGTTAGGACGACATCAGGGACACGTAATGATAAAGATCGGGTGTGGATAATTCGGAACATTGAAGATGACGGACGTTGCAAGCTCAAGGATGAAGCTGGTGATGAAATTATCTTTGCCAGCATGAATAATGTCAGACTTATTTCATAATTATATAAAGCTCTATTCATTCAATCATTCAAAGGCAGAGATCAGAGAGTAGAGGTATAATACTTTGTTGTGTACGAAGAAGATCTCCTTCAATAGAACCTCGAGTGAGTAAGATAATAGAGACCACTACCACTTGAATATACTTATCACGCCAACCGCCAGTAACAGCAAAGTAAGGCCTTTGATATATCTACAATATTTTAATCGATAGTATATAATATAAAGCATTTCTTTGCAATGCAATAATACAAGTGAAAGTCAGAATCTGTGAAGATTTTTCTGCCTTTTTGCATTGACATTGATTGTCAACCAATCATCGAATCTATTGAAGGCAAATTTATTATACGTTGCAATATCATCACTTGCCTGTTAATAAAGTATTTGTACAACAATGAGCTCGGGTGATAGTATGATGATCGATGAAGAGGTAGAGTCGGCTGGGGGAGAGAGTAGTATTGATGAATTGGATCACATGATGGAAGAAGATGATGAGAGTAGTAGTGAGGACAATACTCCATTGCAATACAATTATGAATACATACCGGATAAACAACATACAGTATCAAACGACGCGAAACAACGTGAGAGAATACACAAGATTGAAGATGCAGCAACAAATATACAGAGGGTAATACAAAAGTATGATGGTGATGCATCTTTGCCATCAATAAATCCTGATGATATTGATAACAAGAAGGGATCATGGGATATAGATAAATCGAGTCCATGGGCAAATCCATCTTTGGCAATAAAGGAGATTATTACTGCTCGAGAAGAATTATGCAAAGCGTGGGATAGAGATGATGTCGATGACGGGGAAAGAGGTAGTGGAGAGTTGATGGACGGTATAAATGCACAACAACTAGAAGAAGAGAAAGATAAATGGTGGAAGTCTGTCCTTCATAAAGAAGACAACCGCAGCAAAGAAATAGACAGTGGTAGATCACATATCAATAATGTCAAAGACGAAACACCACCACTGACAAAAGAAGAGGATCAGCAATTCAAAGAGATATACATGGAATGGGCAACAAATGCATATAGTGTAGAACTAAACGCATTGAGAGAGGGAGAATTGAGTAAGCTAACATCAGCAAGAAGAAAACAAAAGAATACTGCCGGCTCTGCAGGTTCTAAAAACGACAAGAGTGCAGTTGAATTAGATCCTACACAATACTCATTTATAGTTGAAAGCAATAAGAGACGGGATACCAAAAAGGAAGTAGAACAAGTTGATGTCAAAGTACTGGGTGATATGATGTCATCGGGTAGTTATGCTTTATCTAATACGGAAAAGAGAATGTTGTTACAGGCAAGACAACGTGCGATTGAAACAGCAGACGATAATACTGATACAGATACTGATGCTGGTATTATCTCTCTTCATGAACGGAGGAAGCTCGAGCTTGGATTCTAATTAAAGTAACATGGTAAACATATACTTAACAGTCAATCAAGTGTGCCGCTCTAGAGTGGATGCTCTTCATATGTAATTGTGTCTTCTCACATCTACATAACTCTTTAGAGAAAAGAGAGACGGCGGGCACTCGAGTTCAGTTCCCTCTCCTGGCAAGTTTTTCAAAGTATACACTAGTAAAATAAATACTCACATGATCAAAGGTATGTTAGGTATAGTTAACAGTATTATAGGCATCCATACCCCACATCTTCGCTGAGCTGGTAGACAAGCTAGGGCTAGAGTGAAGCTCTAGAGGCATTTACTCTGGCGAAGCCAGATGCCGAAGTCATAGACGAGACCCACTATCACAAATAATCTAGCCACACTCAACTAGCTCATCCTATTCATCACAACAGCCAAAAGAAGCAAAAGAGTGTTCCCGAGGCGGGACTCGAAAACCCGCTGCTTTCTGATTAGAAGTCGGACAAGCGTTTTTATGTAGGGTTATTTTAGACTATCCTTTTGAGAGCTAGGGTTAGAATTACTTTACACAAAAAGAGCTAGGGTACTATCACAAATAATCTAGCCACACTCAACTAGCTCATCCTATTCATCACAACAGCCAAAAGAAGTAAAAGAGTTCCCGAGGCGGGACTCGAACCCGCAGCTTTCTGATTAGAAGTCAGACGCGCTACCATTGCGCCACACGAGACAACACTTCCAACGGTACTACATACATTTTATGTAATTACACTTATTCTAGTGAAAAGGACGAACTGAGATTTATCTCCTCATTGATCATTGATAAGATCTACCACTCTATTTCCAAGCCGTCTAAGGATATTATAGCTAGATTATCTGATAGCTAGCCACTTATATACAGGATACCACAGGGTATCTTCAAGTATTCAAATACCTCCTCCTTCTCTACTCACTCGATTGTTGACAACATTGCATATATTAATATTTGTAACGAACATCACATCTATTTCTCTTTACATTTATTCATATCTACATTTCTTTCCTCATTACACTCAAGCTGCAAATGTTCGGTATCTTGGGGATACTGGTTGAGGATTTGCCTGTTCATAGTACCCAATAGAGCTTGGGTTGGGGTCTACTCTGTGATGAAATGAGGCTGACGGTTGTTGTTGTTGTGGCGGCTGTGGCTTGTGGTACTGCTGTTGTTGCCTCTGGTTGTTAGGAGGGAGCATACTATTCAACTGTGGCCTTGTCTGTGGCATCGGAGCCCTGGTTGTTTGTACTACTGATTGTTGTGGGCGGTATTGATGCTGCTGCTGTTGATATTGTGGTGGCTGAATATTCAAGTTTGGATTATTCGACACGAGAGGTCTTGAATGTTGAGCACTGAAAGGAACCTGCTGTCCAACGCCATTATAGTTTTGTCGAATCATGTGAGTGGATCCGTTTGCCTGTTGCACGGTAGTCATTCTCTCTTGTTGGTATTGTTGTTGTCGCTGCTCTGGTATATTGTTTCTATACACCACGGCTGATGAAGATGAAGGATGATTTGTACCCACCAAATTGATAGGATCCTCTCGTCTCTCCTCTTCTTGCGGTTCCATACCAGCATACCGATCTTCTCTCTCGTCCATACTCTCGACAGAGAAGTTACTGTTGACTTTAGGAACGCTGGGAGAGTAAACCTTTACAGGCGGCTTCGTCTGGTAGTTTGGCTGCCAAACTTGCTCTACTCCTCTTTGACTTGTTGGACTGGCTGCTTGAGGACGACTACTCATTTGAACTGATGGACTGCTTTGGTATCCCCCTTGAACCACTTGATTGCCTTGATATCCTCCTACTTGCTGTTGTGGACTAAATTGAAGTTGTTGCTGCGGCTGCACACTCGTTTGAAAGTGTCCTACTTGAAGATGTTGACTCGGATGACTTGTGGAAGGAGGAGGACTGGTCTGATATCCCGAGGTGGCTTGATATCCTTGCCCCTGAGATACCATCTGTTGTTGAGATATATTACTCTGTTCTCGAATCACCGGAGCAACAGGAGCGGCCTGTTTCGTCTGAACAGTATCCTCAACCAAATCTCTCCAATTGGGATTATCATCAAGTGCAGCAGGCTGAGGTTGAGCCTGCTGTCCAGTAGGATAATGTAAACTATTATCCAAGTCCTGACGAGTTGAATTGTAGTATTGTGGATTGACGGAACATCTACCCATTGTATTCCTGAACATTGTTTTCATTTTGGAGGATACTGATTCATTCTCGTTAGATGCAGCTGGTACTACCTTCTTTTCACTGTTGGGTTCGTTGTTATTCACTTGACCTTTCTCTTCTTTGCCCAATACCAATGAGGATTCTTCTTCGATAACTACTTTGCTGGTAGTACTCTTGTTTGAACTACTATTCTTGCGAGCATCTCTCATAACACCTCTACCAATAGCCTTGAGTAGTGATGAGTCAAGAGTGCTAGTATCGTCTGCATCTTTAGTTTGTACCTTTTCCTCCTCCTCCTTCTTCTTCTTGACTTCCTGTAGCAGCATCTCAGCAGTTACTGCCTCCCTTGTCTTTCCTTCGTTACTCGTAGTAGTAGAAGATACCTCCTTTCCCTTGTCGGTACTACTAACAGCAGTACCAGATTTGGTAGTATTATCCGTTCCATCTAACGAAATAATAGATTCTTCTTTATTAGATGACGAGTAATCATCCAAGGTAGTACTACCCTGACTTTCCTGGAATGTACTACTACAATCATCAGTTTTGATACTTGTTTCGGTACAGTTTAATAATTGAGTAGCACCACATAGTTTCCAAAACCAAGATGATTCACTGCCGGATTCCTTATCTGGTGTCTTTTCAATAACCACCTTTTTATCATTCTCCTTCTTCTTTGTCGTTGTGCTACTCTTTTCTTTCGTCTTCTCCTTGGGAGAGATGTCAACAACCTTACTCTTTGTTGTTGTTGTATCCTTCTTCTCCTTGAGAGCATCTTTCTGTTTAGTGTCCTTCTTCTTAGTATCCTTCTTCTTACTCTTCTTATCAACAACAACATCATTTTGTGGAAATAATACATCATCGACAGCATCCAACAGACCATACATACTCAATATACTTGGACTATACCTATCTTCACTCTCAGCACTTCTTCCTCTTGCATCATTATTACTCTGATCAGCCTTACCACGTAACTGTGCATATGAAGAAGCATTCGAACTTGCGCTTTCTAATATAGCTGGTATGTTATTACGGTTATATAGCATTTCAATTTCGTATGAGTCGAGTGATTCAGTGTTGGTATCGTAATAGTACGATGATGAGTAAGAGGAGGAGGTACCAGAACTACCTCCTGAGGAATTTGTTAATGATCCTACCGAGGATGATGTACGACGTCTATGATGATTACGATGATGCTTTTGTTTAGTATGATTGGGATGATAATCTGGATGACGTTTCTTTGTTTTATTTGATTGTGATGGTAACGTTGGACTTTTATTACGTATAGATTGTATAGCTGACTTGGCGGCTGTTGTTAACCCTACCTTCTTACTTTTGTTGAGTGACTTACTAACTTGAGATATTACCTCTTGGGTTTGTTGTTCATTGTTTGGTGAGTATGTTAATACCTTATCTTTATTGTTATGACTCTCTTCTTCTTCTGGCACTGATTTCACTTTGGAACGAGCAGTGGTTGCAGTTTGTTTATTCTCTACAGCTGCAGGTTTCTGTTTACTTATCTTCTTACTCCTCTTCTTCTTCTGCTTCTTAACTTTGTTGTCACTACTACTTTTCTTCTTTCGAAATTTGTTTAACAATCGACTACCGGCATTGCTACTACTTGCAGCAGTTGATACCGTAGCGTTGGCAGTGCTATTAGCAACATTTGCCTTTGTTGCTGATTTATTACTTGGATGGCCGCTGACTACAACAACCTTGCCTGACTTATTCTTCTTGGTACTCATTGAAGTCTTTGGCGTATCTTTGTCTGCTGAGATCTTTGGCGGTGTTGCAAGCGATGCCTTATCTGAACCTCCTCCATCCTTCTTGCCGCTTTTAACAGGTGGATTGTTACTATCCTTGCCACTTTTATCACTACCACCCATTGTTGAACTATCACTCTCCTCCTTTTTACTCTTTAATAACATATTAGTAGCAACTTGTTTCGCAGCCGCGGCAGCTTCAGATTGTGTACCGCCTCTGTTTATTACCTCTTTTGCTGCGGATAAGGCTGCGGCGGTTACTCGAGAGGTTTCATCGGTTGGTTGTTCCTGCTGATCGGTAGGCATGATACGAATCTCTAGTATTTATTGCAATCTAGAGTCTAGAGGTTGAGATGGATATATGTTAAGTATTTTTTTTGTTTTGTATTGCAATGTCGGTTGAAGGGCAAAACAACTCAATAGCTATCTAATCTACTTAGAGATATTGCAACTCAGGTACCGATATATTGTATTATGGAGTGTGTTACTCAACAACGATAGCATTTATGTGCATGTAGTGGGGTAGGTAGAGCTCAACGCTAAGGGTGGATTGAATTCTCAATTTCATCACTTTCTCATAATCGAGTTTGACTGATCGAAAGTCCATCGCTCAAAAAATATTGTCCATTTCCCTCTTCCTTAGACAAGACAATCGACTAATGTACACATTCAACGCTTTATTGTTATAGTCAGTAACTATTGTTGCTTGCACAAGTATATAGGAGAGTAGTCAGATTGGCCGCCGTCGAGAGGAGTAGTAAGCTATAACATAATTGCAATCACATTGCAAGCATCAAATTGCAATCATGATACTCAAACCAAAATCAAGCAATACCAAAGCCACTTCAAAGGCCACAACTACAACAACTTCAACAACAAAGAATAATAACGATGTAACATCTCGAGCAACAGCCGCAGCACTACACAAAGCAAAACAAATAATGCTAGCGGGTGGTACACAAGAAGAGGCAGCAATAGCTGCTAAGAATGTTGCGAGACAAATTTTGATGGAGGAGATGAATACTAATACTAGTAAAGGTACCAACTCATCAGCGGGTGGTTCCGGTAGTGGTGGTGATAATTACAGAGGATATAGTAAATCGACATCAGCAAGCAGATCATATAATAACAGCAATGGAAGAGTAGGACAGCGGAGTGCATTAACATTAAGTTCGAATGCCGCGTCGAATGCTACTGTTAGTAGATTGGCAATGAAGAACAATACTACCACGTCTGCTAGTGGTAGAGGCAGCAGCAAGGGAGGTGGCAAGGGAAAGGGCGGACTATTAAGCAAATTCCGTAACAAGAGGAAGAATAAGAAGAAGTCAAAAGATGAAGAAGGACAGCTACCAGGTATAGCCGAGGTATCTGTAGGCAGTGAAGAAGGCCGTGATGAATTATCCTCTTCAAAGAATGACTATAATACTAACAATAACAACAATGGGCGAGATACAAGAGAGGAATCATCACCTGATACAACAGTATCACAACCAGATGTAGAACAACAGGAGGATACGGTGTTTAAACAATTCTCAAATGCAGCCGATACGGTAGTTGAATTGGTCGAGAAGTTGTCTGGTGAGGCACCAGTAGTGAATAGGGGAGAGAATTCATCGGACTTTTCAAGTTATGATTCCTCTCAAGACTATTATACGCCTGTTGAGAAGCATGTTGATAATAATAAGAGAGTAGTAGATGACGAGAAGAATACAGAAGGGAATGTAGAAGGGAGGATGGAAGATCTTGTCAATTTGAACTTTGTAATGAATGCCGTCGAAAAGGAAATCTTCCCTGTTGCTGCACAGGAGAAGGAAAAGAAGAATAAGCAACATCAAAAGACATTTTCAAGTGATGATTCAAAAGAACTTACTACTCGTAAAAGAGATGGTGGCGGATTCTTATCACAATTATGTGGTGCTTTGTTTAGTGTGGAAGATGGTTTATGCAGTTTAGGTAGAGGAGAGTCACAGAGTTTTTGTAGTAATACCCAAAGTGCATCATATGAACAACAGCATCAACAGAAAAGTAAGACATCAGTTCCAAGTGCTAGTCTTCCAAGTGTTAGTCTTGACAATTCATCACGACGTCATATGGATAATGTTAATGATATGGAAAGAGAGGGCGTTGAAATGCCAATGTCAAGTAATCATCATCATCACAAGAGTATATCATGGGCAGATTCACATAATAATCAAAGAGACGATCGATACAACTTAAACATTGACAATACAAACTCTACGAATGATTCATCGTTAATCAAGGCAATGGCGCGTGGTATGGTAAATGGTTCACGATCATTCGTGCAATCTACTCGCCCGCCTCAAGCTATTGAAACTACTTTTGATGGGAGTACTTTTGAAACTAAGGATACTTATGGTACCAATAAAACATCGACGGGTACTAATAAGAGTGGCGGTGGTAGCAAAGTTGTTGAAACAGGAGAGGTAGACTTGGTAAGCAAGAATAGTGGTAAAGGAGGAGCCGAGTCTGTATCCTCCAAGGTGAAAACAATCTTGATGAATAAGAATCCATTCAAGTCGTCTAATAATCAATGTCTTGGAGGTGGTGGATATCAATGTGGTACTAGTGGATACTATATTCCACCGGGTGGCGAGGAAGCAGGTGTGGAGGTATTTGAAGGAGGAGAGAATGTCGATAGCAATGTTAACTGGAGAGATATGGTACAGGATACGTCTCCTAGGGATTTAGACAGAGGGAGAAGTATGCCTCAGCAGGATGCTAGCGGTCAGTATCAAGCTTCGTCGGGATATCAGACCAGTCCTCCGTCTCAATTTCAACATCCAACTCCTCAGGAGGCTAGAGAGTATATCCAAATGCACAATCCTCAAGTTTCCAACTTGCCAATATCAAATCCAGGGCAGCAGCAAGTTGTTGCATCTCAACTTCCAATTGTCAATAGAGAGCCATCACATATTCCTAAAGTCAACAGCAACTTCTCTGTTGAAAGTGATGATGATAGACAAGATCGATATGCTGGTATGCCTGAGGAGGAGCAGGAGCAATATCATCCTCAACCACAACATAATATGGTTCAGATGCAAGATGGCCATGTCATGAGATCAGACTTGGCCTACGATAACACAAATACAATGGTAGGGCAGCAAAGAGTCGAAATGGTTACCAACAGCGCTCAGCCAGTAGCGGCGACACCTCCAACGGTAACAGAGTTAGTAATGAGCAACACATCTCTCTTTTCTGGGTTACTCGGAGACTCTGAGACGGGTTCCGTTGAGCAACATGTGGACGGTAATGGTAATGGGGGTCAACAAGGTCATAGAATGCAGCCTGTAAGAATGCAGATGCCAACGAGCAATAAGGTACCGTTCAATGCCCATCAGCAGTACTCAGAGATTATGCAGATACCACCTTTCAACCCCAACAAGCAACGTATGATGTCAAACAGTAACAATCATCAGCCACTGCAATATCAGCAACAGGAGTATCACCCCCAACAGCAAGTAGGTATAAAGACAAGGGATACTCAACCGCAGATCAATGTTATGGGCCCTCCTTCTGACTATCATGTACAACAACAGCAACAGTACTACCAGTCACAGTTCCAACATCCACCTTCAACCATGGATTAGACCCCAACTCTGGTGTATTTTATGAGGAGAGGAATCCTCAACCAACATCACCACATGCATATCATGGAGGATACCGAATGTTTGCAGCTTGAGGTTTAGTTTAGACAAAAATTCTTTTAGGAATGTAATTTAGAGAGTAAATATAAAGAGACATAGATAGATGTAAACAGCAAGTATCCATTTGTTTCTATATATGTTTGCCCTTCCTTTGACTCCTCATAGTATAGTAAAGCACCCCCAACTCAACTTGAAGTAGGTATCTTTAACCGTTGCGGGAATCCAATTTTTGAGTGTTGCCACAGATTGATGTTCTATCTGCCTAGTTGTGTACAAATCAATGTCAATTAGATGAGGAGGAGAAGAGGTCGGTTACATTCAACCTTTGGCATGTAGTAAGAATATTTATGATATAATGTGGTCGGTAGACGGCATACATGTACCACAGATATATAATGAAATCACATGTCAAAAGGAGGAGGGGGGATGCGATGGTGATTGGGATATACATCATTCTGTTTTGTATTTTACCGCACCAATAGATACAATACTAGCAATGGATTATGGATGCCGCCTAAATTTGGATATTATTCGTCAAGAGGCCAGCCTGTGCTTCTCTTGATTAAGAAACATGTCTAAAAAGTGAGGAAACATGCGAGTCCAAAAATCGACTCAATATTTTGCACATAATGTTAGGTTATTGGTTGGTTGCTTGCTTATAAACAACATCTAGCAAAAGCATGACAGCTCTAAATGCATTCAACAAACTAAGTCCAAAGATGAAGTCACTGTATGTGACTTCTTTGGTGTTAAGTGTGGCATTAGTAGTGTTTGGTGCAGTGTTGTTAACATCAACCGATGGACAGGATTCTACAACTATCATCACGTCTGAGGAAAATTATGTTGCGGGAAGTGGAGGAGATACAATTAATTTAGATGCTGGTCCTTCTATTTCTGTGGATAATAATGATGAAGTTAGTACTCTTTTACCATTTGATCCAACATTAGCACCAACTTATTTACGTCAGGTGGTAGAAGAAACTTTACAACCTTCAACGGAACAACAAACACCTCTTCCCACGATTATGAATAGTGAATATCCTTCTACATCTCCAACAATGTACCAATCTTCCAAGCCATCTATTCAAGGTTCAGAAAGGCCAAGTACTAGCCCTACAGATCATCCTTCAACACTAAGTCCTTCTAATGAACCAACTTTTATTCCTACAACTGACAATCCCACACTTTATCCAAGCACAAATATGCCCTCACTTTCTCCTAGCTTTAACACACCATCTTATCCTCCAAGTATATCAGTACCTCCAACAAACATACCAACATTATCAACTCCATTTCCATATTATAATTATGACAATACATCTCAGTATGGACCTGATCAGTGGTATGATTTGACTATCTTGAATTCAACTGATAATTATTGGCGTGAGTGGGGCAAAGTGGAGAATCAATGTAATGATGAGATGCAAAGTCCAATTGATGTTTGTACTAAGCCTGAGAGACATTGTAAGGAGTATCATGAGTTTCGTTCAAAGAGGGGAGACTTTCGAATCGATAATGACTTATTCATGATGAAACAGATACTACCAAATAAACTCCGTGTTGTCGTGGCCCGAAGAGTGGGAGATGAACCTGATCCACCCAAAGTTGATTTTGCAGCAGTGGGGCAATCGGATCTTGATCTTCTCAATATAGATATTAAGATACCATCGGAGCATACGATTTGTGGTCGTAGATATGATGGAGAGATGCAGTATTACTTCTTCCATCCAGTCAAGCAAGCTTTACTAGTTGTTTCATGGCTGTTTGAGGCGAATGATGATAATCCAGAGAATGATCATATGCAACTACTTATTGATCAGTTCCAGGAGGTTTATGATGATAACAATGATGTGTGTAGTGGAGGTAGACGAAGTCTTAAAGAAGGAAGGAAGCTACCTAAAGATGACAACCAAAAACAGGGTGGGAAGAAGATTTGGAATCCGTTTGACAGAGACATTCAGCAGACAATCCACTTTTGGGGCTACACTGGATCTTTGACCGAGCCGCCCTGTAGCACTGGTACCTTATGGAGAATCATGGATGTACCTGTTCAACTATCCACGGAACAGTTGAGTCAGATGCAAACTATTCTGTTCAACAATCGAGATCCAAGTACTTCCTGTGCCTTTAAAAGTGTGCACAATTCCAACATGAGTGTGGCTAGACCAACACAGTCTCAGTTGAGATATTACAAGTGCACAAGAGACGATTATGTGAGTGACGACGAACGTGCAGTATGTGGAGATGACGGGTGTGTAGATGAACCCTTTAGTACCAATCTAGACCCATATGTTGATCCGATTCTTGACGTAACCGGTCCGCCATCTCTGGCACCAACTTCCGGGTCTCCGTCTTATTCCCCTGTTTGAGTTGTAGTTTTGTTGGATGTGGAGGTTTGAGTGGTGATACGATTCTGAGTTGTATGTTTGAAATAGTGAATGTTAAGTGGAGATAGAGTAGGTGAATCCAGAGTTGTTTCAATGTGTGTTATGTGAGCTGTTAGAGCAAGTATGAACACAAAAGTTATATCTAATGAAGTAGATATATTGAAGTGAGACTAAACAAATAATAGAATGCTTTATCAGGACGTACCTTCGGTATCTTTCTTATAGAGTTTCTACTACCTGAAAACTTTTGTTTGTTTGAAAATTGGTGTTGATGATTGATGAGTAAGTGTGTTGAATAATGAGAGGATCGGAGGTTAGATTGGTATTGCAATAAAGCATATGGCACCATATGTCTACACAGTAATAGATCAACTGTTGATTGAGTTATTTGAATTGTGAGAAAGTTGATACAATTAAGGATATTCATATATTTGCTTGGATTGAGTATAAATTAATTGCTTGATGAGTGTATATCTAATATTATGTGGATATCAAAAGCAACAACATTATTAATAACAGTAAACAGTATTAGAAAAGGGAGTGGTTTTATATCTTCATTCAGTTCTTTATCAGTATCTCCCAAATCGAGAAGAATACAACATACCATTGCAAAAACTCAATCAACACGACATAATAATATTATGAAGAAGATGAGTTCCAATAATGACAACAAAAGTATGGATACATTATCTTCAAAGTATACCCCAATTGAATCGATACAGTCCATTGTTGAGGAAGCTCATCAAATATATTCTACACAAATTACACGACCATATCAATGGCGGATGGACCAATTAAAAGCTATTGAAAGGTTAGTTAGTGAGAACAGGGATGAATTAGCTGCAGCAATTGCAAAAGATTTAGGCCAAGGAGAAATGTATGTAGACATGTTTGAACTGACGCATATCATTACCTGGACACAATTTGCTCAATCAAACTTGAAAGAATGGATGGCAACAACAAGAATACCCACTCCCTGGCCTGTCAACTTGAATATACCAATTCACTCTGAACTAACTCCTAATCCACGAGGGGTAGCTTTAATCATTACTCCTTGGAATTTACCCATTCAATTGACACTACACCCATTGATTGATGCAATTGCTGCCGGTAATGTGTGTGTACTCAAAATGTCAGAAAGAAGTCCTCATTCTACAGTTCTTTTAACTGACTTGATTGGAAAATATCTTGATCCTAGAGCAGTAAAGGTTATCAATGGAGAAGCAGCTGAGGCCACCGAGCTACTAAAACAAAGATTTGACGTCATGTCTTACACTGGTTCCACAACAATTGGTAGAATAGTAGCTAAAGCAGCAGCAAAGCAATTAACACCAGTGCTATTAGAAATGGGAGGGAAGAATCCTGTCTTTATCAGTAATAAGGCACATATACCTTCAGCTGCAAAGAGAATAGCATGGGGCAAGGTTACCGCTAATACAGGTCAAATGTGCATATGTCCAGACTATGTTTTAGTCGAGGAGAGTATCAAGACCGAATTCATCAATCAGTTATGTTCAGAGATGGATCAATTATATCCAGTCTCTTCTTATACGAATGGAGTCTTTGGCGATGTTGGTAAGATGATATCAGTACAACAAGCTGAAAGGGTAATTGGTCTTTTGGATGATTCTACATGTGATATCATTTATGGGGGCAAACATCACAATTTTGAAGAACGCTTTGTTGCACCAACTATAGTAGAAGCCACAATAGATTCAAAAGTAATGAAGGAAGAAATCTTCGGACCAATCCTTGCAATTATCACAATACCGAATCTCGAGAGTGGTATTGAATTTGTCAACAGGCATTTCACTTCCAAAGCTGAGCATCCTTTGGCACTATACATCTTTTCCAAGTCCAAGGAAGAACAACAGAAAATTAAAGAAGCAGTACCTTCTGGAATGTGCGCTATTAATGAGGTTGTCAAGCAATCTGCCAACTACCACGCTCCATTTGGTGGTGTAGGCGCTTCTGGAATGGGAGCTTACTATGGCAAGACTGGCTTCGACTTCTTTTCTCACAATAGACCAACGTTGGTGGGTAGCAACTATTCTACTCTCAAATTCGATCCATCAGTATGGCTCGCTAATCCGCCATTTAATGATAGAAAGCTGAAACTATTCAGGATTGTGGGGAAAGTACCAACACTATTCACCAAGTTGAAGACGCTAGCAAAGGTTGCCATTCCAATTGCATTTGTTTTGACCTGTTTCAGTAATCCTAGTTTTGTGGACACATTGTTAGAGCTCAACATCAAGACGATTTTCACATGGATAAGTCAGATTGCAGATCTGTGATATAGTTTAAGATTCTAACAACTTCAATCGTCCTCCGCCTCTGCCCAATAGAAGCGAATGACAATAACTGTAATGTTATCACTGGATCCTAAATGTTGCGCGAGTTCAGCGAGACGATAGGCTGCATCCTTGGCACTCAGTTTCTTGTCAAATAGCAGCTCTTTGGCAATTCTAACCGCATCGTCGCTGTCCATCACATCCCACAGGCCATCGCAAGCCATGAGTAGAAACTCGTCTAAAACTCCCTTTTGGCCAACCTTAAAAGTCTCTACATCCGGCACATTACTAACAATATCACCTCTGAACTTTCCAGAGTGACCATCGGGGTAGATGAAGACTAGTGGACCTTTCCAACTTCTCGAGAGTTGTTCCTTGTTTGGGGGCAAGTTGTAGGCTTCCTTGAAGTCTCTATCACCAATGGCTCTACTCACAGCTAAGTCCCCACAGGTCCTTGCTATTTGTATCTGTCTTACTGGATCTGATCTATGTGTCTTCATACGATCAGCAAAACATCTCTTCACAATCTCAACAACATCATTATCAAAGATATCCATACGATGGAGTTGGCCGATGGGAATCTCACACTCTTGTATTATCCAGCCATTTGCTCTTTCAATACGAGCTCGTTCTTCTTCTACTAATGGACTGTGATCTTCTGTTATTTCCTTCCATAATAGTTTCCCTCCAGATGCACTGCCACCACCACTAGCCCTATCGCATACAACATTATCGTCTCGATCAAGTTCTTCCCAGCCATCCATCTCGGGACTATCAGAGTCATTGGTTGCATCTGATACCAAACGACAAACAACACCACGGCAATCACCCAAGTTGGCAAGCGACACGACATCATCAACAATGAATGCAACTAATGCAGTTGCTCCACAATCCCAATCTCGTCCATCCTTGGTGCACAGTCGGCAAAAGTCGCGATCTAATCGATCAAATGCTTCACGCAGCACTGTCTCGGCTCGATCTTCAATTGAACAGCTATAACTAGCAGCCGAATCTTCACTTGCAAGTACACTCTGCTGTTCCATGAGAATCTTGTGAAAGTTCTCTGCTGAGTACCTTGCTGCTTGGTTGCCTACATGTCCATCAAATATGGCATATAGACCTTGTTGCGATGTCTTTCCTAAATCCTGATTGCTAAAAGAAGACAGACCCTCAGTTTCTAATAGTTCATCAAGGTTGTTGATCACGACATATGAATCTTCATTTGAGTTACGAACACCGCATTCGGATGAAGCCCCGACTTCCCATTTTAGTACTGATCGAGTGTTTGAATGCTTACCAGTGGAAATATGTTCGTCTAAATCATCAAGAAGGGTAGACTCATCCTCATCCATACACTGAGTCTGCCTATGCCTACCATAGGAAGTAAAGAATCCACCTCCTCTGCCGCCATATGCCTCAAGACGAGCATTGCCGACCACTGAGGCCTTGCGGTCAATATAAGTATGATCACTGATAGAGCCAATAATCACAGTAGGATCAGCACAACCTCCCAATCGATAGTTGATGGATATGAACTCATCTGAACTCTCAAGTTGTCTACTTAGCATACTAGAATCAGACGTTGCAGAGACTGAGAATGATTCGTCTAATGATTCTGATGATGTGAGGGTCATCAACTTTGGTGACGACTGATCCTTCAAGGGTACTAGCTCGTCAACTGGACTTCTTGCTTCAACAACATCACCACTTGATTCTAATGCAGCTTTCTCGGCTTCCATCTTTCTTCTAAGATGCGGAGGAATGTACTTTTTTGGTGGCGATCTAAGAATAGACGGAGGAGCTTGAGGAGAAGGTATCTCGTCATTCTCCTTCCCATCTCTCAAGCCGCGCAGACTTGGTAACTCAACCTTGTTCTGTAACTTTGAGGAATCAGATGGTATCATCGTCAACGAGGAAGGCACCAATGGTTTATCCTTCCCAGCCCCTCCTCTTTCAGAAGCTGGCGATGAACCACCTGCAGGAGTACCCGTCGGAGTATGCATAGGTGATGCAGCAGACCCGATACTACTCGTTCTACCATCACGAACTTGTCGTCGATACAAGGCGTTTCTTCCATGACCATGTGACAATGATCCAACAATATGAGGCGAGAAGGCACTACCGCCACCAAATGAGGCATTTCCCGATGGACTTGTAGCAAATGATTGCTGTTTACCACTACCAGTAATGAATGGTGAGACACTACCACCACTAGCAATACGAAGGTGTTGATGTGCAGGCGAGTGTGGAGAAAGAGGTCGTGATCTAGTTCCGCCGCCACCGGCATCACTACCAGTCCTTACCGAATTAACAAATTGCTGCATGACAAATGATGTCAAAGATCGATGGAATTGAAACATCCACCCATTCCGATCATCTACACTACTAGCTCTCAATACCAATCGATCTATAATTTCATTCTTTCTACTAGGACCACCAATGGTTGTATCTTCTTCGCATCGTAATCCGTAAATATCATTATCTCTTTCATCTGATCCATATGCTAACAACTCAAATGCATTCTCACCATATTCCTGTCCACTCGATCTAACAGCCCCGACACAATCTAATGCAACTCGTTTCTCCCATAATATATCAGCATCATGATTAAATGTCGATGTTGATTGTGAATGGTGTAATATATTATTATTATTGGATGATGGGGATCGCCTGCCTACGGCATCGTTTTGACTATTAAATGAACTTGTACCAGTTATGACACTACTACCCTGTCTATGAAATGGTGATGCAAAGAACATATCCGACTTTTTCATGGGCATTGGACTTTTGGATAAGAAGTCAGTACCACTACCCATCATGTTTCGATCATGCGCAGCACGGTTTAATATACGATCTTCTTTTGATATACTCCGTCGTCCTGGTGATATACTACTATGAAAGACTAACTCTTCACCTAATACTATATCTTGTAATTCCTCGGAATATGCTCTACTTTCATATCGTTCAGTGAATGCTTCATCACTTTCACCTTCCTCTGCTGTTCTGTAAAAGTAGAGTATGCCCTCTTCTAATATACAATATTTCGAACGCCATATATGTCCATCTTTGGGGTCTATGTAGTCGGGAGGTGGTGGTGGATATATCTTCTTCTTCTTGGTTTGTTCTTTTGTTGAAGAAGATGTTGCTAGTGTAGATAGAGTTGATACAATTCCAATGTTGTTATCACTATTGTCATTACCATATGAAGATCTACGTCGTTGCTGCTGCTGTTGTTTTGATGTACCTGCTGATATAACCTTCCTCTCTCCACCACCAGCTGGTGATATAGGCATAGGATCACTCTTAGCAGGTGGCTTTAATGGCATATTATATGGTTTGGGTGACTTTGGTGGCGATGAAATTGATCTATTGTTTGGTGAGCTTTTATTCCTTTTCGTTGGACTTCTTCTTCTTTGGGGTGATGTATCTGTATTGACAGTGAGTGCATTCTTATTTTGGGATTGTTGATTATTGAATATATCCTTGAAACATTGTACAATTGGTGAACAAAAACAAATTTCATGATTGTCATGGCTATCATCTTGTTCTGTATCAGCAACAGATGTATCAGTAAATGTACTCGATTTAACTTCTACCGATTCAGACTCTGGCTGTTGTCTCAAGGTTGTATTTGACATGACAGCGGTAGTGTCTGTAGCCTGAGTAATATACTCTTTTCCTTCTCCTTCCAGAGTGTCATCTAATCCACCAAATGGCAATTGATTATATGGTGACAATCTCTCATTATTACTACTAGTGGCAGATATTAATGGCAAGGGAGCAAATTCATTCTTTACATTTGTTGTAGATTCAGATTCAGCCGCGGATTTGTTAGTATTCGAAGAGACAACAGCATTCTTATATGGTGAGGCGGTATAAGGAAAGTTTGATCTTTTTAATAAATATCCAGCATGTCGTATTGTTGGTTTTGGATCTGATTCACTGTTTATTAGTTGCAAAGGATAAAGAAAGGACATATGATGTGAGCACACCAAACAGGATAAAACGACAATAACACAGATAGACATACTTACCTTTCACTCATATTACGATGTACTCCAGGTCGTAAGAAACTCCGTGCATCATACGACTTTGACATTAAGATTTCACCAATTTCATTATCACTTGTGCCATCACTTTCACTTCTATCCAATGTTACTTTTTGCAGTATTGTATCTTTCACACTGCTACGGCCACTAGCATAATTTGGCGCAATGCAATTAGAGGCAGGTATCATATTGTTCGAGGCAGGTATAATATTCCCCTTGTTATAATTGGCATTTGAATCTGAATATTTCCGAAATGGTATATTGCTATTATTAGTTGCAGTAATAGGCTGATGCATAATTGAAGAGTTTGTATTACTATTGTGCGTTGCAAAGTTTTGAAATATATTATTACTATTAACATTTGCAACATGCATATTGTTGTTTATATTATCAGTGGCAGATGTTGCAACTTCATCTGTTATACTTGCAAATATATTATCAACATTGATACCTCTGTTACTATTATCAACTTTTATACCCATATTGTTGGTACTATTTGCAGTATTCGGTTGTGATTGAAAGTAATTATTAATCAAAGGAGGTTGCTGTGGAGAAGGTGCACGAATACTACCATCGGTAGTATTGAATGTACTACCAATACCACCTTCAACAACAGATGATTGTTCTTCTTGATTCTGATTATTGTTGTTGTTGGTATCCTCATTATGTTCCAATTTCTGAGGTTCATACATCATTCAACAGATATATCAATATAGAATAGATGAAGATAAAGATAGTAACGATAGAAAGGTTGCCAAGTTATTGCCGTCGTGATAGGAGAGGTATGGAAAGTTATGTGTTGTGAAGAATTTTTATTGATGAACTTAGATTCTTCAAATATTCCAGATGTAATAATTCATCCAAGTGGAAGATAAAAGTAGAAATATTGTAGCCATACTTCCTCCTACTTCTCAATGAGGCTCTTGGGTTGCTTTATACCTCTGGAAGTCTTCTTATTATTCTCTTATAATGACTGACTACAAGCAAGGCTCAATAACATTAGATATAAACTTCTTTTATAAGGTTGCTTGATAGTGTACAATAAACTTGCTAGCTTAAGATGCCTTGTCCTCTATTTCTTGCAAAGGAATGATCTGTTAGGTACTTCAATCTAAATTCCACCCTGCTGCCTAAAGTAATAAGCCTTATATGCTTGAGCCTCAAGCATTCATCTCCTTACCCCGTTCCACTCTCTCGACTAGGCCTTCACTTAATCTCTTATCCTTCATGAATTCTCTCATGTAAACAATCGGTTCAATACCCAGTTCAATTGCATCCTTTCCGTTGATTGATTTACCAACCAACTTGTTCGGTGGTAAGTGTTTTGCTAGCTGCAGCTCATTGCTGTCGCTTGATTGAGATTCAATCATATCAATAAGATCATGAACGGCATCCAGATCATTCATCTTCATGAAAGGACAGGTGGCACATCCTCCTGCGGTTGAACATCCTTCCCCACCAGCCACACCCGGAACAATTCCTAGTGAATTATCATCGGCATTATCTTCATCGTCAACGCCCATGACAGCCTCAGATGAAACTGGGAAGACAATCTCCGCTTCAACATTCTGACATGCATTCGAATCAAGTATATCTTGTACACTTTTCACAATTGATGTTACCATACCTGCCTCGGTACCCAAAATGAACTTGAGACGCTTCTTCTCATTTCCACTATCATTACTCTTGGCAGCCTCCTCAACCTTGCGTTCGATAAAGTTCAATATATTACTTGTACTTCCCACAACACCCTCATCGTCTAAACTTTTCCTCAGTGCAATTTGGAACATTTCTCCTGGTACTTCTAAATGGGCGGTAACATACGCATCATCATAATCATTCAATACAGTCTCTACAACTGAATGTCCAAACATGTGGTGAACGACACAATTCCCACTTGGATATACATTAATATTATCCCGCAGTGCCTGTATAGTAGTTTGGTCATGCAACGGATGTAAATCCCTCTTGATACGTTCATCACTCCATTTCGATTCTAACACTGCATCTAATAATGATACCAGGTTATCACCCATGTAGGTATCGGGACCATAACATATTTGTAATTCCGATGGTCCCATTTGGATACTAGCTTGAAGTATCGTCGACAAAACATTACTCGACGTACATGTTATAGTTGGAATGATACTTGATGATACTGCCTTGGTTTCAAGTGATGTGTTGATGTATACTACATGCAGTGACTTCTTACCACTGTTGGCACTTTTCGTCAGCCATGCCTTGTAGGCATCACCCTCGGCACTTTCGGCTAAGGAACAACCTATATGATTAGTAGTAGCACGATACACGGGAGTATTTTCATATCCATTCTTAGACATAATTGCCGAGACTGACTCCGACATGAAATCAACACCTAAACAGATTATTGAATTGACATTGTTTTTTGTACACATTTGTACTGCGTCATCACCCATTTTCAAGGAGTCTGATATAGATACCAGGGGATATTCAGGAATCCTTCTAGAACCACTGTCTGCCGCTCCACCATCTTCTTCTTGTAACTGTTGTTGATGTAATAATTCCATTTGACGTCGTTTAATAGCATGTAATACGCCTTGCAATTCCACATCCATGTAATAATGTGCTACGATACCAACTTTTAAATCAATTAGTTGATCTAATAATGTTTCGACTGTTTCTTTTGGTGGTTCCAGGAATGCGGCCTGTGCCTCGGCAAAGGATCCCTGTGGTGCTAATTTATGATTTGGCCCAATAACTAAAGACGGAAAGCTTGTTACTTGTTGTGCTGGTGGAGCAGATGGTGGTGATGTGGAGAGAGTTCTCTGTTGGTGAGTATTTATTGATGTATGTTGTGTTGTGTCATAGTGATTATGCTTTGCAGTAATATTTTGATTGCAATTTATACCATCCGCTGTTCTACTGACGATATCACCATATGAAGAAGTAGTACTTGAAGCAGCACGTTGTGAGGAATGCTGAGAAAATAGTATCGATCGTCGGGATGAGCTGACCAATCTTTGAACGGCGGCGGATCGGATGAACATATTGCAACTTTTTACCTTGTATATCTCCTATTATGGTCGACTTGATGCTTCTATTATCTGGATAGGAGAGATGACGGCAATCCAAGAGGAGAGAAGTGATGTGTGGCTGTGAACTTGGTGTGTTTTTGCGATCTTTGTTAATTTACAACTCTGGCGATCTAACGCGATATGAGACTCACTCGATGAAGAGTGCTCACTATCTTCTAAGATTGAGATATGCAATAGTCACCCTGTGTATGGACCGAAAGGCGATGGTACAAATCAGTGTGTTCTACCTATCCATATATAAGCTTACTACCTTGCGTTTGATCTCATCCTCAATAGGTATCCTCAAGTTGTTTGAGGCGGGGTATCCTTTCCACAACTCGAGTCTATGAATTGAATGGGCATATCCGTTAGTCGTTGCTTATCAACTTTGTTTATCTGTTTCATCTAGAGCATTTTATCTTACAGTCTAATTATCAACACTGCACATGCTATCAACCACTTGCACAACACATAAACACATACATATGTACAAGAAGAGAGTGGACTTCAAGTTGGTCCTCCCTACGCCTACACTTATACACAAGTTACTTCCACATGATCTTCTTCTTCTTCACCGCAATGAGGTACTTGGGGAGGTTTCTTACCACCCGGACTGACAACTTTGATGGCCCTTGAAGTCTGACAAGGTGAGGATACTGGTGGGGAATCAAAACATCCTCCTCTCCGCTTGTTCCTCTTGTTTGTCTTTGGCACCTTTAGATCAAATGCATTCTTCACAGACTTAATTAGCTGTACTCGAACACTGGCAGAGAAATCGTCTTCGGAAATTGTCTTGAGTGTGTTGATTATGCTTGCAATTGCAAGACAAGATGTCTTCAGCGGAACGAACTTATAATCTTGAAGTAAGATCACCGACTCTGCACAAGCTACCGAGTATATCTTATTGATAACAGATGGTTGTACTGATCCATTTGGAATAAGATCAAGTATTAAACGTATAAAATGAGACGGCTTTGGCCCGTGTATCTTGTACTCCAATGCACTGATCATTTCCTTTTCACATGAACGAATATCTTTGGCAGAAACAAGTCCTCTCGAAACTTTGCTTAGTATGGTTGGCGTATCTACCTCAATGGACTCATTGACCTTAATTGAGATACACAGTGCTGCCATACTTGCTGTGGTTTAGATGTGTGATGAGGAAGAAGAAGATTGACATGGTTAGAGAGTATCTCATCATCATAGAAGTATCCTAGTGTACTAAGTGCACACATTGCAAACGTACCAAGTTGATACGCCTTCCGATTACTTCGTGCCTTTGATGATACACACATGGCCCTATCAAGGTTAGATATTGCATCCACAGCTGTGTCTGGTGACATCTTCAAGCATTTGACAGTATCTAACAACCATCGAACAACTTTTGCACGACAAGCACCAGTGACGATGGTCGATGAAGAGGAGGTATCGTTGCAATCATCTTTGAGATAATCTCGGCATTGATAGTTTGTTTCATCATCAAGTAGAATTGCTAAGCTGTTAGTGATATCATTGCTACTATTATCGACAACCATAGTAGTATTAGTATTAGTATTAGTATTGAGTGAAGAGGACGATGATGACGATGGTGGTGATGGTTTATCGATTATACTGTTTGCTTCTATCGATATTGAGGTGTTATGTGGTGAACTTCCCGATTTTGTGTTGCTGGCGTGGCCGAGTGTTGTCTAAACATGCAAACAGATGGATTAACTGTGTTTGCAATAATAAACTGCATGCCTTGAGAATAAGATATTGATATGATAATGGCAGAGTTAAAAGGGAATCACCTGCCAGATTTAGACCAGCCAAAGAAGAAAAGCGTCAATCTGACAATAGTAGGCAGTAAAAGGCAATTGTGGCAGTGGAAGAGAGTCTAATCGTTGGAGTTGAACTTCATGGATAGTAGATGAAGCAACATCTTCACGTGGCTGTTGATGGTAGTACCATTTCATGTTCGCTTTGTTTTTCTCAGAAAGAAAGTTCTTCTCAGTATGCGAGATGTTGATACTACTTTGAGTAAGTTGGTGATCTACTGTTAGATTAGATACTATTAGCTTCCAAAGAATCCTCAATACCTTGATATCTCATTGGATAGTATACAGGAGATGGCAATACAGACAATCGTCTTTTGTCGATCTCTTCTCTTTCAGCTGAACTTAATAGAGACTTTTTCATCACGTCCCTATCAAGATCTTTCATCCTAGTGTCCAGTTCTTCATCTAGCCCTTTGACCATGACCTGGAGCACAGAGTCAACATTGTAAGCCCCTCCACTTCCAGTATACAACTCACCCACGACATTCAAGGTTAACACGATTCCAAATGTCATTATAGCAAATAAAGTACCCTCAACTGTCAAGATATTATAACCTCCTATTGTTTGTGTACCAGCACCCAGGACGGGGAACGATGATAATTCTATAACTGCCAAGAGCCATAGTAAAAGGAGATGAACAGGTGGTAGCTTCCTTTGTAATGCCCCAAGTCTTAATGCTCGTGCCTGTCTAAGAGAGCGAACTGTATCATATATCGAAGAAGGTACGCCCACACTGTCATTATTGTTGATATATGAGTATGGTTTTGTCAGTTTAGACTTCAATTGGTGTCCATAAAATTGGTTAGTAAATAGTAGATAGAGAAACTTACCTTGTCAAATACATGATAATCTCCAATGGATCATCCTGTTGTGATTGTGTGTGTTCAGAAAAAGTATCATTAGATACTAGATGTTAACATAAATATGAACCAGAATGCTTGAAATAACTTACCATTGGCCGAGCACTCAGTACTTGAGCTGGCTCTTTACCCAATCCTTTCTTTAAATCTTCTTCCACATACCTGATGAGAAATACAAAAGAACTTGCTATTAGATAAACGAACACAATCACCACTCAAAACGATTGCAGTACCCCTTTCATGTCATATTAAAAGCAATTCTTTCTACATACTCACCTCTTCACTGCTACTAAACACATCTCATACATATCTCTTCTACCCTGACAAACCAAAGCAACTTGCTCCAACAAACTCTTTGCCTCGGTAACTTCACCAAACAAACTAACAAACACCGCCTCCTGCTGTTGATACATGAAGTAATATGTCTGACCAACTAATATACTAAATGTTAATCCTGTAACAGTTAAAAAGTTTTGTATGAATTGTGATGAATCTACCGATAGTACGGCAAATGTAGCTGAATCATTAATTAGATATGATAATCCCAATGATAATGGTGGGAAGATGAAGAAGGCTCCTAATGATGCAAGTGCCGATGGTACAATTATACGTGATAATGTTTCTAATTGTACTTGGAATTGTAGTGGTTGTGATGATAAACTGATATCATCTATTGAGCTTGTGGATGCAGTTCGTATTGTTTGTAGAGAAGTTGGTAGTAAATCATTATTATTGCTGTTGGCCATTAAGATTGTGCTCTGTCGTTGACGAGGATACATTATATCATTTATAGTAGTAGAAGTATATCGTTGCGATATTGGAGATTGAAATGCTTGTACCTCATTATCACTGATGGTAACCACCAATATTATTATGTTGAGAAAAAGGGATACCCTTGCAAATCGATGGAAGCGTTGCCGCCGCCGCCATTCACAAGAGGACCTATTGTACTGTTGAGAATTCATTATGCAATCTATTATATCAATTAGATATGTATTGTATCGAATACTAGTGCCAGCACCTGTTATCAACCTGAAACACAAAAAATTATGAGAGTGAGCATCACTCACTGCAGGAAAATAAAGGATAGGATACCACAAATGGCGATTCATAGCTTATAGAGTTTCTTATCATGAAAACTGGGCAGATGAAGGTCATTTGTCCAGGCAGTTCTGATCATCACTGCCCGTGAATTGATAAGCAATCAACATTTCATGCATATATATTGCAGCAGTCCTCATAATATTATATATACATCCAATCTACTATCATGAATAAGATTAGTAATCCACCATCATCAATCTCCTACAAAGTATCAATAAAGCAGGAGTTCAATTCACCGATCACCGACGATGACGATACTTTGTCTTTGACAAGCTCCGACTATTATCGTCGTCTCTCAACTATCGATGAAGAAGATGACAACGATGACGATAGCAACGACAGCTTTGATCAACAACTATCAAAAGATCCATACCTACAATACATCTATGAAGCTGCACATATGAACGAATATGATACAAAAGTGGCAGAATTGCAAGAGACTATCGAAATATTGCAATCGCAACTTGTTCAGTCATATAAAATGATTGACGACCTCGTTCTTGAAAAGCATCAGCATCAGCAATCAACGATACCAAACTCTTCGAAGTTTGCTGAACATAAAGATACCACACCGTCATCAGAGTTGCAACTAATATTTGACAATGGTGAACTAAGAAGAACAAACACACGATTAGAGACAACAGTTACCTTCCTTCGAAAGTCTTTTAGAGCATATATAAAGGGTAGTCAAAGAAGAAAAGATGAAGACAGAGAAGTTATCAAACAGCTTAAATCGAAGAATAAGGCACTACAGAACTGGTATCAGTGCTCATTTTGATAAGAAAGACAAAAGGCTAGGGGATAAGCTGGCTTGCTTAGGTACATATAAACATAAAACTAGAACACATTCATCTTCATAACTCATAACCGAGTGTTTAAATCTATAAACCAAAATGCAAGTCATGTTAGTTTTACAGTACATATATGAACCCTCATAGCCACATCTAGCTAGCCAAACCATCACACGCACACAGAGCGGACATGTCATTTCTCATCTTGTCATATACTCTTCTTTCAAGGTAGCTAATGTCCTACGAAAAGACAAGAGCCTTGCAGGAGGTTCTTGTACTGGTTGTTTCGATGATGTGGTGCTTCCAAAGTCAACTAGTAGTTCATCCGTCTTTGACTTTGACATCTTCTTGACACTGCTAGTACTACTCTCAGTTGTCGGTTGTGCAGTTTTCCTATGCTGTACCTTATGAACTCTTGCCTTGACCTCATTAGCATTACTCATCTTCATTGTACCCGACGACCGTGAAGAAGTATCCAACGGAACAACCTTCACTTTGATACTAGAACGGTATGATGATCGACTATCGTCGAGTATAGAATCGGGAGAAGTTAATGCCGTCCGTTCACTTGTGGATATTGTCCTGTGTAGTGCTTTGCCTCTTCTTGACTTTCGCGCTGGTGATCGTTCACTAATTGAACTTGTTATTGATGACTTTCTTGCTTGTATTGCAGTGGCTGTGGACTGCTGTTGTTGATGATGCGACAGAGAAGAAGCAAGAGACGGCGGTACTGCTCTACAACAACGTTTCTGAACTTGCATCTTCCGTGCTTCACTATTATCAAGATTACCATTCTTCATCTTTTGATCTTTGATGTAGGCTTTGAAGGACTTTTTCATAACCTCGTTTAATGTTTGTAGTCTTTGATTCTCTGCTTTTAACTTCTGATTTTCTTGCTTCAATAGTTTGACTGAGTCTTCATCCGATATGGCCGTAAGCTGATCTCCTCGGTGTTGTACAATAGCACTGTTAGCATTTGGTTCATATCGTTTATAGATACTCAACATACGAGCTTGTTCATCATTTGTATAATTTGCAGTATCTTGTTTATATACCATGACTTCTTTTAACAATGAAGAGTTTTCTGCCTTTAGCTGCTCATTCTCAACTTTACATGCACGTAATTGGGATGATAAAATTTCAATCTTTTCTTGTTGTCTTGCATTTTGTATTTTGAGTGTTACGAGACCTTGTGTTGTGTCTAACCCTAACTTCTTTGATGCATGTGGTGATAGTGTATGAAAATAGTACGGATCGGCTGTTAGTTGTTGCAATTGTAGATTGTTATCAGAGTCATTAAAGTTGTTTGCTTGTGACGATGGAGTTTGTGATGAATCATTGAATGTTTGCATTGTTATTTGAGACTGCTCATCCATATCACCATATTGTGTTGTTGTTGTACATACGATTGTTGATATTGGCGGCGGTGGACGACGCTTTTTGCTTAGATGTATTATTTGCTTGCTCATACTTAATAACTTATTCACTTATTTGCAATTATGATATAATATGTACATCGCTCTCTCCTAATCTCTAAACTTGTTATATAAATGAAGCCGCCGCCACCAATTGCAAAGCTATTATCCATCCAAGGGCTCTACCGCTCGGTATTGCAAGCTATTATCAATCACGTGAGCAACTTAGCAGAGAGAGGCGGGCTCAACAAACACATACATAAGATTTTGCAAAGACACAACAAGAGATGCGACACTTTTGGAGCCGCCCTCTTCTCTCAGAAGGCCATTTCATCTCTGTTAGGGTCATTTCAATCAACTGCTCTACTGCCCATATTGAGTTGTCAAGCAATCCCACTCCTCTCGTGAACTACAATAATAGTATACATTATATAAGGAGTTGTAATACTAATTGCAATCATGGTGTCTACTAAAATGAAACTATTAATTGCAACCTTTGGTGGAGGATACTCAACTCGATTAAAGTCCTCAAAGGTTGACGATACTAATAAAAAGTTGCATAAGAACAATACGACCAAGAAGAGTCCCCCCTCACAATATGCACGTACATCCAAGAAGGACGATAAGAACGCCCTCGATACTGACACAAGTGATGATGATGGTGTAGACATTAGTAACAGTACAGATCGTGCTGTCGACAATAGAGTTAAGGATACCAATGTTGTCATCAAAAAGAAGAAGAGGAAGTCGACGAGGAAGTCTACTGCAAAGAATACAAGCAGCAGAAGATCCTCCGCTAATAGATCAAAGAGCGGTAGTAGTAGTAGATCTGATAACAGATCTACTAGTCGTTCATCTACCATTAGTAGATCACAAAGCAGATCAATCAGTCGATCAATTAGTCGATCCAAAAAGAAGTCTACACAAGATAATCCTCCTCCCCATATCCCAGCCCTTAAAGAAGAAGATAGTATTATAGACTCACCGGGGAAAGATATATTAGATACATATGCAAAGAAAATAGGGGTATTACGAGAGAGTATGTTAGTGCCACCGCCAAATAACGGCGAGGAGGAGGAAGAGGAAGAGATAAATCATTCTGGAAGGTTTTCTGTATTGCCATTTAATGTAGATGGTACCTGGAATGTTGACAGTGAGTATAACAATAATGATGATGACGATGATGGCCATACACTACCCACAATCGAATCAACTGTTGAGAGTGGTAGTCAACCAAAAGATAGAAGAACAAAACGAGTAAAGCAACAAGATTTACCACCAAAATATGAACGAAGAAGTTCCACCTTGTCACCACATACGCCTGGCCGAAAGAAGAAGATTAAATATAGAGATACACAAAGTAAACAGCGACGTGTGACTGTATCAGCTGACACTGCCGCACCGGCAGGATTGTCAAAGGTGGGTGGATATAATACTCCGGGATATTTACCAACCAAGTATAGAACACCACCGTCTAGTCCACAACAGCGTAGTACAAGTAAGGGACGAGTTAAACTTGAGAATATTACGATTGATAAGCCATTATCTCCACCATCAAATGGTAAACCGTCCGTTGTGATGGGTGAGAAGAAAAAGGAAGAGGAAACTAGAGCTCGGAGGAGCAATGATAGGAGCTCTCCGAAGGTTAGAAGATGTAAGAGTATGATTGAGCCTCGGAGTCAGCGAGTTGTTGATGACCGACGGGATACTGCCTTGGATGATTATGCTTCCTTGTATCATACATCAATGCATACTGATGCATTGGATACCAGTGACGATGGCAAATCGAAAAAGGAGATATCAACTCAAATGGATATTGAGCCAAGCATGTCAAGGAAATTATCAGACACATCTGGTAGGAAGAAAAGCCCCAAGTATAGAGAGAGTGGTAAGGTATCAGAAAAGAAGCCTTTAACCCCCCAGCAATCAAGGGTGAGCAAAGAATCAACTCAAACTAGTGACGAGTCAGTGGCAGCACTTAAATCATTTAGAAGAGCAAGTCTTACATCTGATAAGATTGACAAGGAGAAGTCGTCATCAAAGCGAAGAAAGAAGAAGAAGATTCGAGATCAATTCAACTCCTCGATGTCTTCTATCTTTTCAAGACGTTCCCGGAGAACTAAGGCATCTTCCAAGAAGGACAAGGACTCGGGGAGGTTGAAGGGGTTAACAGACCTACCTCCACTAGCAGGAAGTCAAAGAGAGAGGGAGGTAGAATCGTTCAAAAAGTCGATTGCTGAGTCTGAACTATCAGCAAGTGAACACAACAGAAAGAAGATGGAGAAGGAGTTACATAAAGTTCAACATCAACTAAAGCTTACTGACGCGATACTCAAGTCGAAACAAGAGAGCGAGGCCTCACTTGCTCAACAAGTCAAACTGCTTACTGCAAAGCTTCAAGAGGTAACAAGTGATAGAGACGACTTGCAGGCACAACTCGTCACCCAGCAAGATGAAGCCAAGCAATCCCAAGAGGATACCCTAGCCAAGTTGCACCACATAGAATGTGTTACAAATGTTAACTTTGCAACCTTGTCTCATAAAGGGGGACGAGAGGTTGTTAGGGAAACGCATCGACTTGTGACTGATCTTGTCAAGGATGTTTTAGGTGATGACTTTTCTGTTGAGACTCAACATGACGATAAATTGGAGGATGAAGCTATGCCTATTGCTTTTGTTAAGCTTGAGAATGCACCGGCATCTCCATTGGTCACTGATAACACTGACCGCGGAGATGATAAGCAACTATCCCCTGATCCTCCAAGCTATGAGTCTGAGGATGAACTAGATGACTCTCTTTCAACTGTAAAGTTGAGTGAGCTGACACTACCATCTAAATGCTCAACTTGTTCCCTGAAGAACTCGGGTGATGCCTTAGAGTTTGAGCAAGCTCTGAAGATGTCGGTTGAGGAGGCCTTAGAGATAGCCCACCGGCCTCAGGTACTTGCAGAGTTTAACGGGATCAACGATGAGTGTAAATATAATGAGGATGATGATGATGATGATGATGATGACGAACATAGTGACAAGGGTGTTTGTATTGCCAAGGGCGGCGAGCATAAACTGCAAAGTGTATTTTCCCAGTTCATGCTTGGAGTACCGGCTTCATTACTCTCGGAATGATATTAGATGTGAGATGTGATCTCTAGAGACTTGATGATCAAGAGAGGTTCAAAGAAAAAATACATGTATGAATGTTGGAGTATACTTTAGGAGAAATAATGTTAGTTAGAATACAATTATGTAGGTACATCACAAGTAATGCAGTGCATATTGCAAGTTAGCCACCACCCATATCTAACCATGCCCTGGATGGTGCTTATATGCACTTCCTTGCTGGCGGGGATGGATACCTGGAAGAGTGATACCATAGAGAAAAGTTGTACTCCTACTCTTCCCGCCATTCAATGATGGACGAATCAATAGATAAGAACATATGCCGTGTGGCAATCATCGGTGCCCAGCGTCAGCGTGTTGCAAAGGTTACTTCTCTTCTTACTTCTCGGAATAATAGTATCATATCAACATTAGAATACTTGAAAGATACAAACATCACTGATCTGCCAAAAAGTATACCACAAACTGTTGAAATTGAATATCTACCAATTGTCGCAACTTTTGATTCCTATGAAGATGAGCATGGTAACACAGTTCGGTATTTAGTCAAATTAGAATATCATGGACCGAACGGTACACTGATTAAGGGGAAATCTCTAGCACCATTCTTTGATGATGTCGAGACAACAACAACAGATGATAAGATGGAGAAAGATGAAGTAAATCTTTTCCCTCGTATACCAGTTGTTGCAACAATTGGTTGTGGTGTTGAAACAAATGATGATGTAGAGAAGATACAAAACTTTCTGGAAACTTTATCATCATCTTGTGCGGCGCAGTTAACAAAAAAGAAAGATGTAGATGAAGACACAACACAAAGCAGCGGTATGATTATAGAGTGTATCAAACCAAATGCTGAATATACAACAATGAAAGAAGAGAACGAGGCATTTCGTAATATGAATGAAGAAGATAAGAAAGAATCCATATCCAATGGTACAATTGGTCCAGCGAAGATGGCAAACTTTGTATATAAAATTGCAACTGATACGATAATACAAAGATGTGCTAAAGAATTGAAAGAGTATGAGCAAGCAAAAGCTGCAAAGGTTGAAGCTCAAGTTGAAGCATTGATATCAAACAGTATAGAACCCACTCAATCTTCTACACAGCACATACCAAATCCCGAGAAGACTAGATATGCATGTAAACGATGTCGATCTGTACTATTCGGTGTCGAAGATCTTGAAGATCCTCCACATGTTCAAAAACAACACAACTTTCAAAAGAAGAGACACAAGTCGGGTTATAATAATATGGGAACATGTCAAAATCATTGCCTTGCACAACCGCTACCATGGATGAATGGATGTAATGAGATGGAAGGGAGAATACATTGTTTCAAATGCAACACAAAGTTGGGACATTATTCATGGACTGGAGCTCAATGCTCTTGTGGCACATGGGTTACACCTGCAATTATGATTCCATGTAGCAAGGTAGATGAGATGGGGCCACAGCAACATTGTGCTTTGACAGGGAGTTCTGGAGTGATGAGAATTGGATCACCTTTGCAGAATCTAACCATAGAGTGAACAGTCAATTGTATCAAATGTATCTTTTTAGCTTTAATCTATTTGTATCTATGGATTACTGAAATTGCCTTGTTGGCCACCGCCATAAGAGGTCGGAGAGTTTCCAACTATTCCAACAGGTTCACGATCTTTCAGGTCGGCCTGCTTAACTGAAGAATGTACCGCCTTTAAACCATTTATGTTTGTTCTCCCCATGACTTCATCACATATGACTTCAGCAGCCAGCTTGCCGCTTAACAACGCTCCTTCCATACTCCCCAGATACTTTTGAGCGGCATAATCACCAGCCATTACAAAGTTATCAATAGGAGAGGATTGACTTGGTCTGTATTTATTCCTTCCCGGCACGGCTGCGTAGACACTTCTTGGAACTCTAACAACTGATGATTTGACGAGGTTAGCACGTTTTGCTTCTGGGACGGAAGCACCTATCTCGGTTGGAAACAACCTCTCCAGCTCCTTCATTGTTGCATCTACGATCTCTTCATCACTCTTGCCAATCCAATTTATTGGAGACCCGGCTTCCGGGCTACAAGGAGCAAACACTAGCTCAAGCATTGACTTCTCGTCATCAGCATACTCTTCACAGCAGTTTGACATATCTGCGTATACACTCAACAATGGAGATCTGCTGAAACATAAGCCATCTACCGAGTTCAACTTCTTATCAAGCCAAAGCTGGATATTAATGACCGGGATACCCTCTAGCTCATCGAGCTGTCTAAAATATGGCATAACAGACCACTGTTTAGGTACTAAGCGCTTGAATACATCGACGGGTACCGCCGATACATAGTAATCTGCTATTATACTCTCTCCACTTGCCAGCTTTAAACTCTTTACTGCGTTATCTTCACTTAACTCGATCTTAGATATTGGACTCGAGCAGTGTACTTCGCCGCCCTTGCTTTCGACCCACTCTTTAATTGGTTTACAAAGTCGCTCGGGCGGGTTGCCGTCTAAGAAAGCTGTCTGTGATCCATCAGATTCATTGATAAATCGATTCATGGCTGTCAAGACCACAGTCATTGAAAGCTTGTCAGGATCGATGAAATCGAGAGCTTTGCCCATGGCAATAAATATCTCTTCATTAATTCTTCTTGGCATTCCGTACTCTGTCATGAATTGTAACACTGACTTCTCATCTTGTGCATCAATGAAAGATTGTCCTTCCAATAACATTGGTAATAAACCGGGCACCATCTTTATCTTCTCCTCTAACGTGAGCATCTTTGTATTACTAAGTATAGCTGCAGCCATGTTGAATGGTGCAGGGACACCCGGGATGAAGTCAAAGCTAGTAAACTCTCCAGGCAACTCCTGCATTGCAAAAGTCATCTTGTGGGGTGCCCACTGTAATCTATCTTCTATGCCTAACTCCTTGAACAAATTCATCATATTCGGATACGCCCCGAAGAATATGTGTAATCCAGTTTCAATAAAATCACCATCTTCATCTTGCCAAGCCGATACCTTGCCTCCCAAAACATCTCGTGCTTCGTATATTGTAGGGATATGTCCTGCATCACTTAGATATTTGGCACAAGATAAACCTGATAGTCCACCACCGATTATTGCAACTCGTTTCTTCTTATCATTATTACTGTTTATGGTGTCATAATCTGATATAAACTTTTGTGATAGCTCTTTAGCCTCACGATAGTTGTCAGTTTGTGATATTCTACTAGGTGTTGGTCTATGGGTTGTTGTACTGTATAATTTCGTTGTTGATAACGATATCCTTGATGAGGGAAGTATATTGAATGCATCGCCTACTGAGAATGATAATAGAAGTATTATTAGTGAGAGAAGCGCCGCCATGATGTTCATACTATGAACGCAGTATATCATAATCTATGCTACGCCGACGACAACTGACGACGACACATAGTGGAAAAAATATGAGAGTGTATTTTTTTTCGATGAGTCATTGAAGTTGAGGTGCTAGAGCTCTCATAATTTGCACTAATGAACATAATACTAATACGATGACGATTATCTACTCCATACTGCTATTCATATCAGCTCTACTACAGCTGAGCTTGGCATATGCGCCTTTGGCAGGCATTACTGCAAAATCAGTGAAAACTAATGATCAAATTGATCTCTCTGAGTTTGTCTCAACACCATCATCTAAGGGGAAGAAGTCTATGCTTGTACTGGGTACTTATGCTGCAGATTTTAACGCTATTGAATATGCTCAGAGATTACGATATTATATGGTATGTATAATTTGTGATTATCATTAGTGTTTATCGATTAATACTAATGAATTGTATATCTCTTTCTTCTACTTCTTCTTCTCAAACGCTTGGTGCATCTAACAATCTCGGATTATATACATACAATAAAACAAAAACATATTGCTTTAAATCCATGTAATGTAATCATTGCAATGATATATCCCCACAAATGATATGAACACATATAATATGTCATTATAATACAAACTCAACAACTACAGCCAGAATTGCAAAAGCGTGGTATTACAAAGATTGGACTTGTTCTAAATTGTGAAGCAGAAGCAGCCAAGACATTAGTAGATTTAGTAGATTTACCATGTGATATAACAGAAGGCTATGGAGTTAAATTATTGGTCGATCCATTGGGCAAAGCAGGCCGAGCGTTCGGTGTTGGTTCGGGTTTCCGACCCGATGATGAAGAGATGAGCCCATACTTGAAGTTGTTTGGCATGCTTTTTGGTTTAGGTGCCCCATTTACTTTGCCAGCAGTTATCGGAGGTTACATTGGTAATCCATTCAGAGCTCAGCCATGGATTGAAGATGCAATGGCTGTGGGGCAAAGACAGCTTTGGAATTAGATGACGAAGGAAAAGTAGTATTGAACAAGTTTACAGAATTACCAGTGGTAGGAGAATGGCCTCGACGACCATTAGAATTGGCTACACTTCGCCTTCAGAATATGATGGCCATATCAATCAAGAACTGGAAAGATCTTGCTCCAACTGATGCAGAATTAGAGGCTGGCGTACTAACACAATTGGGTGGCTGTGTTATATGTGATGGAAATGGAAATGAAGTATTCTCATACAAAGATCAAGGAATTTGTTGTGTTACGAACTTTGAAGATATACTTGATAAGATACCCAGTGAATAAATCTTACTTAAGATTTAAATCCACATCATCTGCTTTGACCTTCCATTGATGTCATTCGTCTTACTAGACGTTTGGAGAGGAACTCCATAATCACTTGCATCTCTTCTTTACTGTTAACCATTCCATTTCCTCTCCCTTTCTTGTTATATATTTGTACCTTTGACGATTTATATAGCTCTTTATTTTGCTCGGCGACTTTCTTTGGATAGTCATCATCTCCTGTGATTACAAGTATATCTGTCGGCTCTTTCTTATCGGTCCTTTGATCGATTCCGAGTAACTCATCACTGCCATGAATACCACCGCATATACATATTGCGCCACCCAATGGCATACGTCCTGCATTTGCCCACATTCTGCATAGCTCCATAGCTAGACATGCGCCGGCACTGAAACCAAACAGAAATACACGTTCAGGTATCCAAGCTGTATCATCTTTTACATTAGGTCTCTTCTCATTTTGCATCCCAATCAAAGAGCATATCAATGGATCTAATACTTTCAGTGCATGTTTGAGAGAAGTCAACCTTTTAGTATTGTTTGACGATAACTTTTCACCAGTTGTATAATCTATCTCTTGAAACAAGGTATGTCCAAGTCCAAATGGTAGTTGGACAAAGCTTCCTTTATCTGGCAAGTTTAATGATATAGAAGCAGATAATGAAAGTGTTGCAGTTTGTGGTAACTCCATTCGTTTACCCAGATTACTAAATGGTAAATGAGTATCGCCTGCTCCGTGAAAGAATATGAGTAAATTAGTATCAATACCATCTTTGGAATGTTGATATTTATAATGATTTGATTGTGATTGTAACATTTGCTGTGCCCTTTTAGGTAATTCCTTTGTTAGAATCTTTGTACTGCTGATTGATGGTATAGTACTGTTGTTGATTGTTGGAGAATCTCCATCTATTATAGATGTACTTGCCATACCATCTTCTAACAAATTGATTTGTCCTGCATCTTCCCAAGTACCATCATCATTCTGTTTCTCTAACCTTGTTACAATCTCTTCTTTTTGTGGTACTGCTGTTGGTTTATTGCAATTCAGTTTGTGCACTTTCCAATCAGCTCGTTGGCATGATTTTCCACAATATCCGACTTTATTACATCTTGTACATGCCCGTATCTTTTGCGTAGGTGATGCTTCTATACCGCATCGCTGACAACGAATGAAGGACGTCATTACCTATTTGCTTCCTGTGTGGTATCAAATCAAGGTAGGTACTATAGAATACAACCAACAATTGAATATAGACCAAGAAACAACTGAACAGACTAATGATAACAGCATATAGACCGCCTTCCTAACTAACATACAACACCATAACCAAAGCAATCGGTAGAAACTAACCAATTTGCACTATGGTCACCCCCGTCACTCTCATAGTGAAGCGGTATCCATCAAATTCGCCACGGTCACTGAACACCAATTGAAAAGACTTGGTAATCTAATCTATTACAGCAATGGTGCTATATATTCGATATCTATCAGGTTCATCACTATTATATCATACGCCAAGCCGCATTACATGGCTACTTGGCTCTATTGTGAAAGATCTCAGTGGATACCGCTTCATCCAAATCAAATCTTTGCGAGTTGCGCGAGAGTTGAAACGGAGAGGTCAGACTAATAGTTGCCGTATATGGCTGGATGATGGTGATACTGCAAAGGAGCTAAACAAATACTATCCATAAAATAGCAGGTTTACATTATTTACTTTCGTCAGTCGGAGCTTTATTAATACAAACAACAACAACATGAACAGATGCACCTTATTAATTTTGTGTGTTGGTATTGCAATATCATCACTATATGGTTGTACTGCATTCAGTACTAATAATAATTCACTGTTCAATAAAGGAAAATGTGAAAATAATATTAGCAAGGCAGATTTACCTCATACATCATGCTTGAGTAACAATCATAATTATAATCTACACCATCAAATTACAACCGCCACATCAAGTAGAGATGTTTCACTATCAATGGGAATACGATCATTCATTAAAAGGAAAATTCTAAGAAAGGGTGATGTTAGTAGTAGTGATGATAATGATGATTTAACAGATGATGATAACAGTGGTATTGAAGAGGAGAAAGAAGATGTTACCCTCCGATCAATATTGCAATCGGAAAGAGGTCCTTCTTCGAACACAGATGATGAAGATGAAAGTATTGAAACATCAGCTGAAGGTGATGACGGTGATACATCAAGTATTAATTCCATGAAATCAAAATTAAAGTCCAAGATTAAATCCGCAAAAGATAAAGTATCAGGAAAGGATACTGAAAGTAACACGCCTTCAAACACCAGTGATCAATATGTTAATGATATATTAACAAAGAATAACAACATACCCTATGAAACCGAGGATACAAAACAACGTATTAAACGAATGAAGACAGGTACAGGTATGACTGAGGAAGAGAAACAATCATTTTTAACTAATGCACTAACACGTACATTACCGAAAAGTAAACCTAGAGGTCCACCTATACGACAGGAAATACCTGGTATGGATACCAAGAGTGTTGGTGGTGGTACAAAGAAGAGTGGAAATGAAAAGGACAAGAATTCAAATGATACGTCATCTTCATCGGCAACAGCAACGACAACATCACCATTGGATATTATAATGGATGGTAAAATGAAGAATGAGGATGCAAAGCGCAGGAAAGTCCGCGTTAGTATTGTTTTATGATATGAATTCATGTGATTTATATGAAGTGTTGGTGATTCGAGTGCTTAATGTTGCCTTTTTGTGTCTTTCTTTGATTGCCTTTGCAAATCTCATGTACTAACATATGTTGCAATCACTTCTCTTCGTGTTCATAACTGGTATAACGCGCATCTTCCAGGTATATGGAAAGTATTACAAATCCTGATCGATTTGCTACATTTTCGACATATCAACAGTCTGGTGCTAGTGGTGCTGATAGTGTTGTTGATAAGGAGGATACCGCAGAGGCTACCTCAGATATTGAGGTTGCAGTTGCAGAAGAAGAAATTGAGGGTGAAAAAGAAGTGGAGAGTAGTGCCGAAGATACAGCTTCAGCAGACTTTGCTCAAATGAAACGTCAAATTGCCGAAGATAGAGAATTACTCAATCCAGCTGAGAAACAGGAACAATCTGCAGCCAGAGATGCAGTGGAAAGTATTTTATCCATGATTAGCGCTAACAACGATAAGAAGGCGGAGTCAAAAGAAGACGATGATGACACTACCACCAAAAAGACCAAATCAAAAGATGATCATCTAGCAGCACGACTAGGCAAGGCAGCAATGGAACAAGAAAAGAGAGATGCCGAGGCCCGTGCCGCAGCAGAGAAGAAGAAGGCAGATGAGAAACGAAAGTATGCCGAATTACAAAAACAACGTGAGGAACAGGCTGAACGACGAGAGACGGAGCGTATGGAAAAGGCTAGGGCAGTAGCTGAAAAGGCACGTCGACGGGATGAGGAGGCTGCTGCTGCTCAACGACGAGAATTGGAGGCGCGACAGGCTGCTCAAGATGAGTATTGGGCAAAACAATTGAAAAAGGATACAGCAAGGAAGGAACGGAGTGAACCAATTGATATAACTCGAAAGAAGGAGGTAATGGCTAGAGATAGTGAAGAGAGAATGGAGCGCGAAGTGGCAAATGATACAGAAAGGGCAAAGATACGTGAGGAAGAACGAGCTAGAGAAGATCCACACGAGGGTGAAATCCTTAAAGAGGCCGCAGAGAGAAAGATGAAAGACCGTGAACTTGTACGTGATATTGAGGCACAGTCTGCAGCAAGGATTTCTAATACAGTACCAAGGAAATCAAAAGAAGATGCATCAGTGTCTGCTTTTGTTCGTGAACAACAAAAGAAGAAGGAGGAAATTGATCGTTTGAGGAAGCTTGACGAGGAATCATTAAAGTCACTCAACTCTCCTTTACCCACTCCGGGTCGACCACCAGTTGGAATATCTCCCTCGCCATATCAAGCACTTGATAACATACCAGCCTCTCCACCACCAGCTCCAGTTCCAGTAGTAAAGTCTTCGGCGTCATCAGACTTGTCACTCGCTTCACTAACAATGTCAAAGAAGAGTGAAAGTGCACCGGAACCAACTGTATCAAGCCCTCCACCAGCACCAGCAGAGCGACTTAATCTCTTTGAGATGACAAAGTTGAAGGATGATGCTAGTCGCCCAGCTGTCAATAAAAATCCACCACCGAAAAAGCGTATTGTAAGACAACAAGTTCTACTTGATGACGACGACGATGAAGATGATGATTCCATGTTGTCCGGTTCACCCGGGTTAACTATAGCAGATGCCTTGAAGAAAGAGAGAAAGAAAGGAGGAGGTAGTGGTCCAGGAGGGAAGAAAATGAGTGAAAATGATAAAGCAAAGGCGTGGGGTATTGACATGAGCAAGTTTACATAACGTTGTCCCCCTCCTGTTGTGTGTTTCTCATACTATATGTTTAGTTCTAGATTTAGTAAAGAATAATGAGATGAATAGAACTTTGCTAAGATGCATCTTGCTGCCTACTCTTGTTGACAATAGTCTGACGCCTCAGTAGCTCTGTATGGTTTCTTCCTCTGCCATTCTCATTTCTCAAGGTAGTCATACGACGTGCCCTCTGATTACTAAACTCAACTAATGACTGACGAGATGAGTCAGTGAACAAACCATTATCTTCATCTTCTTTCTTCGTAAGGACAGCCATTGTTCTGCTCCTAGCACCTCTATGACCAAGTTGTGAAGCTTTAACTAGCCACTTTAATGCCGTACTCCGATCAATCTCAACTCCTATACCATCTAGCAAACAATCACCAAGAAGGTAGCATGAAGCAGCATGATCTTGTTCTGACGCTAATTCGAATAAACGAACAGCCTCTTCTTCATCTTCTTCTTCTACACCTTCACCAGTATAATATGCCACTCCTAACTCATATTGTGCTTGTGGATGTTGATATCGTTCTGCACATAACTTGAACCACATGACTGCTGATTCAGAATCAGGATCTCTACCTGCTCTTCCTTCATTGAGTACCATTCCATAATAAACCATACCATCTGGAAAGCCACTCTCTGCTAATTGTTGTATAATTTGCAATCCCTTCTCTTGATCATTATCATCAAATTGAATTAATAATGCTGATGCTATACGAAACCTTAATCTATTGCAGTATTCACTATTGTCTGATGCTTTATTATTGCAATACTTTAAATCCTCAAGTAACATTGGTAATTCTGAATCTACAGGGACATTGTCAGGCCATGATTTTGATGGTGTTTTAGTACTTGTAGTTGCATTACTATTCTTAGAGTACTCCCACTGCTTGCGATATGAATCTATCTGTAATTGATGATGTGCTAGTGCTACTTTGAATCTGTTCGACTCAGTATCTTCATTGTTGTTTCCCTCACATATGCATGTTCTACTGTGCAATCCTGCAACCGATAGTATTGCAGCTGAATTGATTGACACAGTGTGTATCAGTTTTCTATGAGACATATCTTATGGTATTACCTATCTCTTATTGATGATTTGAGATAATGTGCGGTAGCGTCATGATAATACCGTCTCAGTTAAAAATGAACTCGATGACCAAATAAAGTAAAATAATACGGATAGCACTAACAAAATAAAAGTCCACTGCTTCCATCGTCCCTGTCAGTATTGGTACTGTCTCATTTGCAATAGGTTGTGCATAAAGAAGCGTCCTCTCACCTCAGTACTCTCATGATAAATAATGCTTTGTCAACACCACTCAGTCAGTGAGCAACAAACATGAGCAGCAAAGAGTTTGCAACATCCTTCTTTCCAGTGTTTACTTCATTTGTATCGTCATCTGAAGTAGCACCATCCTTCGTAGTTGATACATGGAATAGAATCTTCCCGGACGAAAATAATTGTGGATTACCGTCGGTGCATCAATCTTATACCATTATACCTAATCGACCATGTCTCGCCATCACTGCAATACTAGGAGCATATATTGGATTGAAGTTGGGAAAGTATAATACAACTAAAATACGTCAGGATAATAATTGTCGTGGAGAACTCTTCCATGAGATATATTACACATGGTCACAGGCTACAAAGTATTTCGGATATATGAATATAGTTGCATTACTTCATCATTGTATCTTTCCACCACTACCATCCTATGATAGTAATCTTCGAAGGTATATGGATAACTCACTCTGGGCATTAGATTGTTTCTTCACATGTATATCATCTGCACAATTAATCATTTTGACATGTCTTATTTACAATCTATATACTTTGAAGGATAATGATACAACATTAAATTCAATTATATATACCATTCGAAAAATCAGATTTTGGGTTGTTGAGGTTTTATCAATTACTATAACAATACTATCAATAATGTTACAATATTATATTGTTGGTAGCGATGACATTAGTTTTTCGATGATAGTGAAGAACTCTATTACTATTGAGTTGTGTTATTTGCTTCCATTACAGATTGCGGCCATGCTTCTTCTTTCACTTTTCATCGCTCGATTATGCAATGTATATAAAGCACATGATAATGAATCAATAAATGGGATACTAATCACACTACTTGGTGGCGTAGTGATTGGAGCAAGTTTACCATTAGACTCACGTCTTTGTTCCTGGATATCAACACATGCAGCGTTCATCAAAGAGTCTGCTCTATTTTATGATCTGTTTCACATGCCAACAATACTCTTTCTCGGTTGTGATATATGCTTCATTGGATTGGGTATGTGGATAAATTCTATAACACAACAACCACAAGAAAAGAAGGATAAATCAAACTAAAGAAGAAGAGTAAAGAAAGGTGCATTTCAGTAATGTCAACATACTCTAAGTTAGGCATGACCAACATGAGTCCGTCTAGCTAAACACACATTCCATTTATGTGCCCTGATGCGAGACATGAAACAATGAAGCAGTTAAATATTGTCCAGCTGGAAACGACGCAGGACTTTGTGTATGACACGGAGCTGCACCATTCACCTTCAGAAGAGTTACTCGTCGCTTTGCTGATAATGCTGCACCATTGACCATGTTGAGAAAGTATTGTCCTCCATCTTTTTGTGACATGGATGCACTACAGGTACACGTTAACAACAAGCCACCCTTTGTTTTATCGATTAGATTCATCGCGTCACGATTTAAAGCATGATACTTTCGGGATGCCTTGTCTAGATCTCGAATACTTGGTGCCAACTTTGGTGGATCTAGAATGATGACATCATATGAGTCGTCATTTTCCATTGCACTCTTCATAAATGTAGAGATGTCATCTTTAACAAATGATATATCCTTATCATCAATGCTATTTAACTTTGCATTCTGATGACATGCATCAATTGCATCTTGTGATGAGTCTACACCCAATGCAGATGAAGCATGGCCGTGTATCATGGCTGTCAATGCAAATCCACCATTGTAACAACATAAATCTAATACTCGTTTGTTCTCGCAGAGTTCAGCGACCATACGCCGATTGTCTCGTTGGTCACAATAGTAGCCTGTCTTCTGACCATTCGAATAGGGATACGTCATATACTTTACTTTCGACTCAGTTGCAATTACAGATTGATCACTCATTTCATTCTCTTCTTCGTCATCACTACTACTTTCAATCAAATATCCATCTTGTTTCAGTCTACTAGGTGTGTTTCTCCAGACAATATCAACATCAGTATCGACATAGGATGGATGATTATTCAATGCTTCTTCTAACACTTCCAAGATAATATCTTTGTGTATTTCAACCCAAGCTGCAGAGGACATAACAATGGCAGTCGATCCACCAAGTATATCAACAGCAAGTCCCGATAATCCATCTCCTTCACCATTGAGCAATCGATATGTATCAGTACTTCCCTCAGAGGGTAAATTCAAACTCAGTCGAGTGTTTATAGCATCTGCGACCTTTCGTTCAAGTATCATTTTTAGTTGTAAATTGTTCATATTACCATCATCTTTGCCTCTTTGGACAAGTTTTCTCATTGAACGAATCTCCTTTGTCAAAGTAGGATGAATGGTATCATGACATAATAATCTAACTCTGTACATTGAATGTGGATTAAACACTCCGTAACCAATTAATTGTGATCGTGTAATCATATCACGTTGTTTTCGTACTTCTTCATTATCCATGCTACCAATCAAGTTGTAATGAGGTGCAACTGTTTCAGGTTCATCCTTCTTTTTATCATTTCGTCTTGACTTACCCCAAGAAGAGTCTCGCTTTCCTTTGCTTTTGTTATTCTTTGGTGGAGTGTCTCGGCTTACTACTACTCCAACTAGTGCACCTGTGGGTATTGTTGATGTTTCTTCTGTATTGTGGCTAATGTCATCATCATTACAGTAATCAGTAAAAGTAGATGCTACCGATCCGCCAAAGATCAAGGGAGTACCTTCTCTAAATGATTGCGACTGTCTGTTCCGGTGTACTACTACTGTATGTAACACATTGTTGTTCGTCTGTAGAGATGGTGATGTCTGATCGTCTTCTTCTGTAGATATATCACCAATCTGTGCAGTCGATACCATATATCTATTTGATATACGACCATTTAATATATTGTGTTTGTAACATCTAGAAGTTGATGAATATAGTATGTAAGTTAAAGGTTTATTGATCAATGATATCACCGACCAGGATACCCAAATTCCTTAAAATGAACATGTCAAATACTTCATTGTGAGATTATCGATAGAGAACTCCTAATCAAGCTCAGTACATATCTTTAGGTACTTTTGAAATACACGACGGTAGGGATACACAATCTGAAGATGTCGACGGAAGATAATGATAAAGAAGTAGTTATGAAAGAAATCACAGCAATATCATGGACAGGAGGCAAGGACTGTAACTTGGCACTCTTATATGCAAAGCGGAATCCATCACTAGATGTACGATATCTAATATGTTTCAGGCCGGAGGGTAATGATTTCAAAGCTCATCCAATACCATTAATGCAAGCACAAGCTATTAGTATTGGTCTCAAGTTACTCTTTGTCGATATACCAAAAGATACTACTGATTATATGAAGGCTTATGTTGAAGGAATTAGAGAGATACGAAATCAACATGGCATTAAAGTTATAGCAACTGGTGATATGGACTTAGTAGGTACAATGGAACGGAACTGGATAGAAAGATGTTGTGAACAGGCAGGAGATGATGGAGGTGGTAGTATGAGAGCATATCTTCCTCTGTGGCAAATGGATAGAACAGAATGCATTGATACTTTATTGAAAGAAGGATTTGAGATTATATACACATG
>Ga0214479_100042_pt1 | contig 71081 bp, 56 predicted proteins | sample M1_20Mar14CPVII9_5_FD_165054 | JGI IMG/M metagenome (GOLD analysis project Ga0214479, IMG submission 165054) | Marine eukaryotic communities from Monterey Bay, California, United States - M1_20Mar14CPVII9sort6BwellE14 | ecosystem: Environmental > Aquatic > Marine > Unclassified | place: USA... | reverse complement strand
AAAGCGAAAACCAACAGCAACCGAAAACAATTAATCCTCATCAACCTAGCTCCAATTTACTTGTTTCAAGCAACGCCAAGATTGGCGTCTAAATCCAACTCTGTTTGACAATTAATTCCAGTCCGGCCTATTTACTTTGCGCCAAATGCGTAGAGCGCGTCAAAAGTACGGATAAATATCTTTCCGTTTGAAATCGCTGGCGACGACGTGATTTCTTCGCCTAATTTATTTCGGGCAAGAACTTCTAACTCTTTGCCCGCTTTGATCACAAAGACCGTCCCTCGCCGCCCGGCAAGATATATCTTGCCGTTTACGGCAACCGGTGTCGCACGCTGTTTGTCTGCAGACAACCGCTCGCGGTAATAGCGCTCTCCAGTTAGTGCATCAACACAGGAAACGTCACCTTTTTCACCGGCCAAATAAACCAACCCGTTATAAATCACCGGGGTCGACACGTCTGGCGTCCCTTTCGGCAATTTCCAATGCAGGGCTTTGCGTTTCCCGGTTACATCTCCCTGAAGCGGCACCCGCAAGCCCAGCACTGATTTCCCTTTGGCTGTTGGCGCAACGATGATCCCATCTGCACAACTCGGTGATGCCACGAATCGCAAATAATTATTGTATCCCTCACCCTTCGGATTGACTCCGCCGCATCGCCAAATCTCCGAACCATCCTTGAGCGAATGTCCGATCACATAATCCGCCCCGTGAGTTACGAGATACTCGTGCTTCTCATCTCGATAGATCGTTGGCGAAGCATAGGAATGCGTGTTTTCCGAGACAGCATCTGTTTTCCTTAAATGTACCCAGATCTCATTCCCAGTTTTTGCGTCGAGTGCGATGACTTGTCCAACAGATGTCGTCTTGGTGTCTCGCATGTCCCCGTGCATCAGCGCTAGATATAGATTGCCGTTATCTAAGACCGGTGTCATCGACATACCAAATTGAATATTAAATTTCCCGTACTCCTTCTGCAGATCTTTTGTCCACACCGGTTCGCCTTCAACTGTGAAACACTGCAGCATTCCATTGCCCATCATGGTCCAGACATGCTCGCCATCAGTACTTGGCGAAGGACTGGCTGCATTCGCACCATCGCGACTTTTGATGTCAGTCCCTGCTAAGCCGCGTTTCCACTTCAGTTCGCCGTTCATTCCAATGCAAACCAAGACTAACTCATCGCCATCCACGCTAGTTGCAAAAACTCGATTCCCGCAAACAATGGGACTCGAACCCGCCGTTCCCGGCATGGGAAATCGCCAAAGCATTTGATTATCTTTATCAAATTCAACGGGAACTGCCGGCCCATTGCTTACGCTTCGCAAATCATTTCCCCGCCACTGATGCCAATCATCAGCCCAACCAACGGACGCTATAAAAACTCCAACAACAAATACTGACAGCAAACTGGGGCGACTTACGAAATTCATTGAATCCTCATCTGTTAGATCTTAGCCAAGTGACCTGAACGAAATTTCAGCATTTGGGAATTCCACAAACTCCCTAAATCGACCAATCCTCGGCGGCACAGTCGTTCCGAAATACACAAGCCACCTACAGTCTATCAGAAATTAGTTTGAAATTCGTATTGGAGTTTGCTTCGCAAGGGAATCTAACTTAATTTGAACGAAAGTCGCGACTCGCCACAAATTCAAACTCGAACCACCAGCTTTCTTCGCACCGGTAAATTATGAAACGCAAGATCACTTCGGTCCCGCAACTTTACCGCAACGTTCGCCGCTGGACCGAAATTGTCTCAGTTATGAGTAAATATGGCTTGGCAGACTGGATGAGCCGCTTCCACATCGACTTTCTGACGGATCGATTGAAAACTCAAGACGGCGCAGCACAGTCTCAACTGACGCATAACGCCCGTATTCGAATGACGCTCACTGAACTGGGGCCAACGTTTATCAAGTTCGGGCAACTACTCAGTACACGGCCTGACTTAATCGGACTGGAACTTGCGCTGGAACTTGAAAAACTGCAATCCAACGCCCCCAAAGATCCATTCGAAACCACAAAACGAATCATTGAAAACGAACAGGGTATCCCGCTCGAAGATATTTTTATTGAATTCGAGGAAGAGCCGATCGCCTCCGCTTCGATCGGACAGGTACACCGGGCAAAACTAGATCCAAAACGCTTTGCATTCGCCTCCTCGGAGCAAGAGCAGGGAGCGAGCCCACTGGAACCGCTCGACGTTGTTGTTAAAGTTCGCCACGATGGCATTGACCGTATCGTTGAGACGGATCTTGACATTCTCTCAGGACTGGCACAACTTGCTGACAAACTCGATGATTTCAAAAATTACCAACCCATTGCTGTAGTTGAAGAAATGTCCCGCACGATGAAGCGGGAACTTGATTTTGGACGGGAGGAGCGCAATCTCATTCAGTTCCGATCGCTTTTCGAAAAAGAAAAAACGGTCGTGATCCCTGAACCGATCTCCGCTCTCTGCTCTGCGCGGATGATCACAATGCAACACATTTCGGGGACCAGCATCCGAAAAATAAACGACAACTGTCCGGCAGGTGTCGACCCTACCGCCGTCGCTCAGACGGGAGCCAATTTATATCTTAAAATGATTTTTCATCACGGCTTCTTTCACGCCGACCCCCACCCCGGCAACATTATCATTCAGGATGATGGGACGATCGGACTGTTGGATTTTGGGATGGTTGGAAGGATTAGTGAACAACTTAGAGAAGACATCGAAGCCATGCTTGTTGCCATTGTCAATCAAGATGTTTCAATGCTTTCAACACTAATCAAACGCATCGGGCGATGCCCGAACAATTTAAACGAGTCTGCATTTTCAAACGAAGTCGCCGACTTCGTTGGCCAATATTCGACTCAAATTCTCGCACAGTTTGATATGAGCGGCGCACTCAATGATTTCATGTCACTGGTCAGGCGATTTGAAATTACACTTCCTGGGGAGGTCTCATTGCTGATTAAGGTACTCGTCTCACTGGAAGGAACCGGTCGGCAGCTCAACCCTGATTTCAGTTTGATGGAAATCATGAAACCGTTCCAGCGACTGCTGTTGTTAAAACGCCTCTCGCCAACTCGCCAAGCGAAGAAAATGAGACGGTTTTACATGGAAATGGAACAGCTTGTCGACCAGCTTCCCAAACGCATCTCAAACATTCTGGAACAAGTGCAGTCGGGGCAATTTGATGTCAAACTCGACCACCGCAGGCTTGGCCCCACCGCAAATCGCCTAGTGATGGGACTGATGACAAGTGCGTTGTTTCTCGGCTCATCATTGATGCTGAGCTACAAAGTTCCACCACTTCTATTCCCTGAAGTAGGACCAATGGGTTCTCACGATCTTTCGATTCTGGGACTCGCTGGATGCTTAGCGAGCATCATGATGGGCTTTCGCTTGACCTGGGCGATTAGAAAATCTGGCAACCTAGATCAAACCGAGTAGCGGTCAGCAGTTGCAGCCGGGAGATTCCACCTGGTTAATTTGGCTTAGGGACGAGAGATTAAGCGACGCAGTTACCAAACGTTGGCATGTTTTGAACTAGGCAGCTTTTCCAAGTTGCAAGTCCTCGTCCGCTTGGTGCTGAAAATTTTGCGTTGCTTCGTCCTCGATTTTTCGTGCGTCCGTAATCTCTTGAATCGCCGATTCGATACGTTTGTTCAAATCGTCCAATTCGTTGATTACATCGTCTTGTCTTCGCATCATATCGGCTACCAATTCGTAGCCCGTCAATGCAGGACGTTCCTCTTCGACGATCACGACTGCTTCATCTACAATTGAATCTTCGATGGTGCCTACGTTGTCGAGGGGATGAGAATTAAATTCAACCGTTTCGTTTGACATCGCTCATTTCCATCCTGTAGAAGCTGGGAATCGAACCTTTTGAAGGCACTACGAGATCTCAAAAGTCACGTTTCAAGTCCCGAACGGATAAGCGTTGCACGCTCATCTGTGTTACTGAGTTCATCGGAAGAAGCGATTCCAGCCCCGCGACTTTTGACGTGACCGTCTGGTGGTAACGACTGGGCAAAAAGTAACAATGACAGTGGGATTCCAAAAATCACGGAACCCAGAGGACCCAATCTCGGTAAATTTGTTCGATTTATTGGAAAAAATCGCCGTTTATCGAATTGGCTATAGACAGAACTTCGAAAATGCCGGTAAACTCTTGAGTTTGCGTGACATTTCCGCAACAGATGGCCGATTAGCGCTTTGTGGGTCCCCAGATGGAGGCCTGCAAATCTAATAAATTATAAAAGGATGACGGTGAACTTGATGGTTGGTTTGGAGAAAAAATGGTAAAGCTGCTGGTACGTGACAAAGAATCCATTCAGGAAGCTGTCCGAAGATTCAGAAAACTAGTCGAACGTAGTGGAATCAAGAAGGAAATGCGTCGACGAGAGTATTACGAAAAACCCAGTGAGACCAATCGTCGAGCACGGCTGCGTGCTGAACGTCGATCCAAGCGAAACCGCATGCTGGCGAAACGCTAATTGAGCTCATTAAGATTAAAAACATTGAAGCCAAAGTCGTTCCTTGGCTTTTTTTTTGCGCGGAACTAAGAAGAGAAAGAACTCCCAGCCTTCGGTAATAATATCTCGGCGAAACAGGGCCAAAGTTCAATTACCGATTTAAATCCAACCGCGAAACTCAGCTTAGATTACGTACTCGGCGGCGGTTCGATTCGACTTAGAGAAATTAGGCTCTCGCAATGTCCCCATCGGCGCCGGAACGCTGCTCTTCTCATGGGTTTCGGTGCGAATATTGATCGGCTTCGCCACCGGTGTCGGCAGAGTGGCCTTGGATCCATGACGTTCAAAATACAAGAACAAAATCGAACACTGGCGTTGAGAAAGAAGACCACATTTCACGATCAACTTTCGCAGGGGTTGGCACCTCTCCTGCTGAAACTGAAGAATTTGATCAGCTTCCACCCGGTTCAAAAAATCAAGCTCCATCGCTGACTTGATAAATGTTTTTTCCGCATCTAGCTCAATCTCGTTGAGCACTTGGGCGACCTGTTTGATCGTCAAGAGGTTCTTCCGCAGGCTGATCGTCGGCAACGACATCGATGATTCTTGCTGGATCTTTACCAATCCACAGAATTGCTCGGGCGAGATGACTCGCTGCTCGACCAGATAGATACCAAATTTGAGACTCATGCCAAGGCCCGATGGCTACGTTCGAATTTACTGAAAAAACGCTGTATTGTGATTATTCGGTGCGGAAGCCAAGTAATCTTAAACCTGTCTCTTCCGCACGATTAACTCGCTAGATTAAGCATAACCCAACGCCACGAGCATAATTCGAGGCTTTGAGACACACTCTTTTGAGTGAGCTTAGGCCAAGACTGGGGACCTTTAACGATTAATAAAAAAAATTTGGTTAGAGAATATGACTCGACGCTTCCGGCGTCCTTCATTACAGGTCCTTAACGGCGGAAGCACACCCCAAAATGCAACAGCAACAGAGTTAACCAATTTGATTTCCTCCCCCACCGAGGCTCTCCAAAATTATTCGGAAAAACTCTGCTTCGCATGGAGGATTTATGAAGTAGGTTTTTGAATCAAAACAGTTTCTTCAACTCATAAACGATCAACTCCAAAAGCAAGCTAGGCATGCCAACCCCTGAACCAACTCCACGAAAACAAAACTATATTGATGCTCAAGTTCAAGGCGCACTTCTTAAGCGAATTTGCCTGCACTGGGCGGTCTTTTTTGCTGTCGCAGCGTTTTCAGTCATCGTCCTGCAGACGCTACTGGGAGATCCCGGCCTCAGCATTTTAGAGCGACTTAAACTACAAACTGGCGAATTCGTCATCATTGGAATCGTCATGATCTCGATGTTCCCCGCCTTCATGCTAGATACCATTCGTTTCAGCAACCGGTTTGTAGGCCCAATCGTTCGCCTCAAATCTCATCTGCGACAGCTAGGTGATGGCAAAGTCCAACACTGCCAATTCAGAAACGACGACTTTTGGACAGATATGGCCGACGAATTTAACGGGGCAGCGGCGTTTGTTGAAGCTCAGCAAAAAGAAATCACACAGCTTCGTGCACAACTAGCGGCTCAAAATTCGGGCAGCCTCGCAGGTAACGACTAATTTAGATCCCGGTTATTCAGAGCCAACCGAGCCGGATTCAAACGAGTCGAATCCAACCGATTCGAATCCAACCAAAACTGTTCAAACGCTGACATGCTTGGCCTCAAGGTGCCCTTCGTGCTAGTGATAAACTCTGAACACTGCAGGTCAGTCGGTATTGCCCCACCAACGCCGTTGGCTGGTGACAAGAGATGGAAAAATGAACGATTTAGATTCGTCAGCGGTATTAAATGTCGTGTGTTGAAATTCAAGGAACTCGCGGGTTTAGTCAAGATTTGACGGCCTCCACCGCGGTGGGCGACGCTCGTGAGCGAATCTCGTCTAATCTTGGTTAGACTTAATCTTGGTTAGACTTTTAAGATTTCTCGTCTATGATAAAAGTTGTCTTCCCCACCTCCACCGCCTTACAGCTGCACGACATTGACAATCTCTTCCTAAAATCGAATGGCCACTGTGCGAATTCTCTCACTCAGCTTCTTAATTTGCCTCAGCTTTGGGGTGAACCCGCTTTCGAGCAATGCGGACGAGTACGTAATCAACAGCGAAACGAGTAAGACTCAAGTGGTTGGAGATTTCGCTTGCTCTACTTGTCCAGGGCCCTCTAAATCCGCCCTCGAACTGATTCAAGACGGTGGTGAAGTCACTGCCGGAGAAGTCTGGCAGTTTTACCACGGACAAGGGATCGATTCCCTCGAACAATTAACGCTTTGTCTCGACGTGCAACACGGCAACCGAACTGGAACCGCGGGAATTCGCAGCCTGAAATTGACCATTGAAGATCCAGAGTCAGTTGAACTGTTTTTGACGGATGTCAGCCTCGGAGAGCATTCACTCACGATCCCGAATTACGAGATTGCTGCTTTCAAACCGGAAGCCTATCTTGAACTCGAACTCGGGTATGATTTCATGAAGAGATTTAACGCCGACAGTCAGGAAAAAGTCTCGGTCAAGGTTTCCACTGAAGACGGCAGTCAATTAAGCGTCATGGTGATCGGCCCAAACAATTTATTTACAGCAAACTTAGATCCAATCTCCCTCGGCCTCTTCGCCCTTTTTTGGGTGCTAGTTTTCCTAGCTCTCTATAATTTAACCCAACCGGCAAACAAGCGACCGCAAGCGGTTAGCGTGCTGGGCAGTCTACCGACGAGTCCACAAAAGGTCTCGCCGCAATAACGAAACTGCCTTGGTACTCTGGCTATCGTCTACGCTTCCACCCCTACCGATTAACTTCTCTGCCTCATCGCCTCATACATCATGACCGAGGCCGTAACGGAAACGTTTAGACTGTCGGCTTGTCCACGCATTGGCAACTTCACGGGTGAATAAGCTTTATCAACCCAACTCTCCCCAAGCCCCTTCGCTTCATTTCCCAAAACCAAGGCTACTTTTCCGGTCAAACCTGCTTCATAAAAACATGAAGCGTTTTCAAGCATTGCGGTGAAAACATGGAACTCTTGGCTCGCTAACCAATCCTGAATTTCTGGAGTGGTTCCAGAAACAAGTGGCATTTGAAATACGACGCCTGTGCTCGAGCGAATTACATTGGGATGAAAAAAATCTGTCAATGGATCAGCACAAAGGACCGCATCAATTCCGCAGGCATCCGCAGACCTTAAGATAGCGCCCAAATTTCCAGGTTTCTCAATTGCTTGTAAGACCAAGACAAGTGAGAGATCTTTTCGTGACGCGAGCTGTTCGCCAAGCGAGTCAAAGGACGTACTGGGCCGCTCAGCGGTACCGATCAACGTGCTCGTTCGTGATCCATAGGCTAATTTTTCGAAAACCTCGGGCACTACAAAAAACACTTTTGCTTCCGACTTTGATACGCGACTACGTGCCCCGGGTTCTAAGTCATCCCAGAGAGTTTCAGTACAAAATATTTCTTCGAACTGGATCCCTGACTCGATCGCCCGCGCAACCTCTCGATTGCCAAACACGATCATACGATTTTGAATTTGACGCCCCCGCGAGCTGTGAAGGCGAATGGCTTTTTTAATTCGCTGGTTTTGCAAACTTGTAATTTCTTCAATCAATTGCTTAGCCAATACTTATCAAGATTAATCTGCAACCCATCGAAAGCAATTCCCACTAGGGAGTGACTTATTCTCTTTGGTACACAGCTCAAGTGCGAAACTTTCACCAGCTCCCGATTCAAAATGAAACTGACTTTCAACCTCACTCTTCAATTGCTTGTGGTCTACCCCCGGGGTGTGGCAACTCAACAATACCATTTTACACCGCTCTCGGGACAACTCTGAGAGCGATTCAATTAGATGAAACAGATCTCTTTGCAATTTCCAACGCTCCCCTTTGGGGCCACGCCCGAAAGAAGGCGGATCGGCAACGATGATGTCGTATTTGTTTCCCCGCTTTAACTCCCGTCTTACAAAAGTTAACGCGTCTTCCACCATCCATCGAATTGGCGAATCCGCCAATCCCGATGTCTGAGCATTTGCCCGGGCCCAACTGACCACACTCTTGGCAGCATCAACGTGCACAACCTGAGCGCCCCGGTTCGCCAATGAAAGCGTTGTTGCCCCCGTATACCCAAACAAATTAATAGCTTTTAATCCAGCCAAATCCGCCGGGCATCGCTTGATCCATTCCCAATTGACCGACTGCTCAGGAAAAACCCCAACTTGCCCACTGGGCGTAGGCTTTAATTGCAGCTGGAAGTCACCTGCATCGAAACGCCAATCATCAGGGGCGATTCCATCCCAGCTATATTTGTCGCCTGCCACTTTGCCACGTAGTCGCGATTGTCCCCAATCCACACTGCTCGCTTTGCCTCCCGGAGCAGACGGAGTTTCCCGACGTACCACCACGCCGCCCATGCACTCTAACTTTTCGTTACGCCCGAAATCCAGCAGGTCGTATTGATGATTCAACATAACATTCTCGACACCGTATTTTACTAAAAACGGCAGCCCTTAATACCAAATCCAAAGCCGAGGATAAGTCTGCTGAAATCGGAACACTGCTTCCGGCGAAACATTGGTTCCCCGTAACACCACGCACTGCAAATGCTTTAAATCGTAGAGATTTAGCAGCCCTTGATCGGTCAGGTTCGTTCCTTGAATATCAAGAACCTGAACATTCTTGATTCCCTCGTGTTCCATAATGTCATTGTCGCCGAACATTCGATCTCGAACCGTTATCACCCGCCGTCCCTTCAGCTCGCCATCATAACGTTCCCACTTCATGAATCGCGACAGGAACAACATCGACCGCCAGAACGGCCTCTGAAACCATGCCAACTGAGCAACCGGCTTGCGCATGAACTGGCGACTCTTGTAGACCACACCAAGGTAAAAACAAGTCGAGACAATGGTCAGAAATAACAACACGCCCCCCACGATGGGACCGAGCCCTAACCCCATTAAAAACAGAACCGAGATCCCAGCTAACATCAATGCCATCGCACCAACCAACAGATTCCCAGCCAGTACAATAAACTTCACTGACACGCCTTCACTCATTGTCTTCTGAAGCCATCGTTGGCAACCAGCTACTTGAATCTCAATGTCCGGCAGCGGGCAATGAAGCTTCTCGAACTTAGAATCAACATGAAAACAAACAACGCAACGGGCATTCTCAACTTGATTCCCACACTTCTTGCACCGTTCCTGCTGATCCCTGACGAGCCCCTTCGAAACTTCCTCCGACTGAAAATCCACAGCCATGATATCTCTTCGACCGGGATTGGCATCCGCCGGTTTTCTGCGGCGCTGTTGTCTACGGTCTGGATTCGCGGAAGACCTCGCCGCAACGTTACCTGCAGCGGCCACTCTTCGCTCACGTTGCCCGGAAGAGGTACCCCGAGCTGATTTCGTTGCAGTAGATTTCGTTGCAGTAGATTTCGTTGCGACTCTTTTGCCGGAGGCTTGGCGATCTCCACCACTTTTCCCCTTTGGTGCCTCCCCTGAGCGTTGCCGAGTCTTCACGACTCCTGCCTTCGTTGACTTCGGTTGCCCTCCTAAATTGTCTGAGGATCGACCAGATTCACTTGTTCGACGCGGCTTCACCGACCGTCGTTGCTGCCCAGACCTTTGCTCCAAAACCTGTGACTTAGCGTTGGCTGGAGTCGCCGATTTAACCGAGTTAGGTTCTTCCGAACGGTTCGCAGTTCTTGCCGACTGAGTCTCACCAGGCAGGGGAATTTCAATTGGCTGGTTACACTTTGTGCATTCAACCGTTTCGCCAGCTTTTTCACCAGAGACGATAATTTTCTCGCCACACGCGACATATCTTCCAACAGTTGCGTCGAAGCTGGAAATATTTTCACATTGAATTTCGATGAGCATTGATGAATGGGGTCTCAAACTAGAGTTGCATCAAGGCAAAAAGGCCGGATAGCTTTGCAGCTAATTTATACCATCTAAAAATGCGTTGTTGACGTCCAAATACAATTCCAAAAACGAATTTTACAAAAATAGAACCCCCGACTGAATGTTTTAACAGCGGCCATGCTAAAAGTATGACAAAACAAGAAAAGGCACGCTCGGGAAGCGTGCCTTTTGAATCAAGGTTTTTAGAGTAAAGTCAAATTCGACATTTGAATTAAGATTTTCGCAGTCGGTTATCGCATCAGCGACAAACGTAAAATCTACTTCGATCGACCAACCGTTGTCGCTTCGATGATCTGAGCTGAAAATCCAACCTTGGCCTCAGGTTGGTCAGGGTCGCTGGTGACGATCGTCAAATCTTCGTCGATTTGCCCCAGCTTGGAGGTATCCAGAGTGTAGGTCAAAACATGGAGATTCTTTTCTCCCTCGACTGCTTCAAACTGAATTCGTGAATCTCCAGACTTTACTTCTTTGATCGAAAAAGGTTTGGAAGACTTAAGAATCAGTTTCTTCTTGACCGTCTGCCCCTGATTAATTGTCCCCAACTGAATTGGCGAAACCTCGATACGAGATTTGACGATTCCCTTGACTGCGATTGGCATTCCATTGGTGTTTGCATCATTAGTGACGATGGTCAAGAATTCGCTAAAAGTACCAGCATCTTGTTCGCCAGAAAGCTTAACAACCAATTCATAAGTCACACGTCCCCGCGATTGATCCCGCGATACCTCACGTGCCTCTGCAATCAAATTGGGATTTGTTGATTTAACTTCTAGGATTTTCCATTTTGCGTTACCGGCATACAAAACTTTCGCAACTCTGTCAGCCTCTTGAGAAACCATCACGTTATCGAAACTGAATTCACCGGGCGTCAGAACAACGTCTCTGCGAATTGACCCTTTCACGGAAAATTGAATTTCACCATTTTGAGCCGATGGTGCACCTTTTTTGACGCTTACGGTCAGCGTTGCTCCGCGATTCCCGTAAAAGTTGACAGTATCAAACACTGCAGAAAGCTTTCCCGTCGCGCCCGGCTTTACCTGCGGGGTCAAGATTTTTGGCTTGGTACAACCGCAGCTTGTTTTGACGCCAGTCAGCATTAGATTGCTACCGGTGGTGTTTACAAATTCAAAGACCTTTTCTTGACGCGAACCACGGGCTACGGTTCCAAAATCATGCGACCGCTCAGAAGCCAGCCCTTGAAAACTCGCTCGTGGAGTCGCCGGTTGACTTGATCGCCGATAGCGACGTCCCTGCTGGAGAGTATTGGAAGCCAGTCGCATTGAAACAGACTGATCTGAAATTTGCCCACCAGTAGCGAGCCCAGGTGAGTCGAATTCAACGATTGGAGGTAGGTGGTCAGCAGTTTCGGCCAAGTTCTGAGCCGGCAAAACAGTGCCGCTAAAAACGCAAAAACATCCAACTAGACCGGCTGAAAGTGACTTAAAAGTAATCATAATGCTCTCCGACTCACTTGGCTCGCGGACGGTAGTTTGTGGCAGGGACCATTCAGAATGCCCAGCCTACTCATTACCATGACCACATAATTTGATATGACAGTCCAGTAGCTTACGCGGTGAACTTGACCGAGTCTTGAATTCTACGCTGTTTTTAGCACCATTTGCTCGGATTTGATCCGGCAAATGCTTGTTAGCGAAACTTTACCAATTACGGAAAATCTGACTTGCCGCAAATACAGCAGGCCAAAGCTATTAATCGTTTAACTCAACGTTGAACCGGGAAGAATCCGGATCCAGAAATAACGAATTACCCGACTAGGACTCGAACCTAGAATGTCTGGACCAAAACCAGATGTGTTGCCATTACACCATCGGGCATCATTCGTTGACTTAGTTTTAACAAAATTAGCCCGTTATAAAAATAGGGTTTAACAGCTTTCTTGAAGCTATTTTGAGGAGTTTGTCTGCTGAGCCACCGCAAAAGCTAATTGCTCTAACTCCATCGCCAAATCCACCCCTACGACACTTACGGATTTGGGAAGAGTCAAGGTAACTGGTGCGAAATTCAGGATTCCAGTAATTCCAGCTTGGATTAGACATTCTACCGCTTCATTGGCTGCCTTTGCAGGGACCGCCAAAATCGCCAAGCGAATCTCTTTTTCACGAACCAATTCAGGCATCCGATCCAAATGATCCACCACCAGACCTTCAAAAGATTGCCCCACTATTTTAGGCGAAATGTCGAATGCCAACTTAACTTGAAAGCCCTGCCTGCCAAATCCACGGTAACCCAACAACGCCTGCCCCAGATTCCCGCAACCAATTAAAGCGGCCGGCCATGTCTGGTCAGTCCCAAGAATCTGCCTAATTTCGCCAACCAATTCTTCACACCGGTACCCAATCCCTGGATAACCAAATTGACCAAAATAGGCGAAATCCTTCCTTACCTGAGCGTCGGTAACTCCCAATCGACTACCAAGTTTTGACGAACTTATCGTCTTTCTACCAACTCTTAACAATTGTTGCAGTTCGCGCAAGTAAAGACTGAGGCGACTGACTACCGCTTTGGGAACACTCGGATCAGATTCTTGCTTTTGACTGGTCACATAAACTAGCTGTTGAACTCGATTTGGTATCTCCGTAGCCGCGATTTTAAGAATAAGAGAGAAAACGTCGCTTAAAAATCGCCTTCTCCCCAAAAACCACGCTGCACTTTTATAACTCAAATATACAAGGCGGCCATGGCATCTTGCAAAGAACGTCCGCAAACTTAAAAACTGACGCTCTAATTAGCCCGATCCGCAACCACGAACCGGTTTTTTTACCGCCGTGACCTGCTGTGGAATCACGAACACGGGAAATAGTCGCTCAAGAATTGAAGCCAACCCAACTTCGCAAGCCAGCACACGCCGTATAAATGACCTAACTACAAGGGTTAATCCAATTACTACGGCTTGAAGGTAAATTCCACGCAACGCGTAAGTATTCACACCAATCATTTGCGTGACCCATGACGCATTGATCTTCTGCGCATTCAACACAACCCGCAAATGATGGCCACATTTTCTTATTTCAGCGACCAACAAAGGCAACCCATTTAACCCGCCCGCCCTAGACTGCCGAATAAGGGAAGGTCAGGAGGAGCCTTTCGCACTTCACAGATCGGGAACTGTGTCGTTGTCCACCTCTGAATCAACACGCTCGAAACAAGTCGTTTTGGGCTCAGAGTGGCGAAAAGAAAGACCGGCATGGTGATTGTTTCACCAGACCAGATGCCACCTCTAGGTTTTGAAACGTCAGTTTTTTGGAGAAGTTACGATGAAATTGGTAAGAAGTCTGCTGACCTCTGCAGCATTTGCCGCAGCCATGGTGTCAGCCAGCTTCAGCTGGGGCCAATGTTGTGGTGGCGCGAGCTACAACACAGTTGCCGCAGCTGCACCAGCGAATGGTTGCGGATGCAACTACACAGTGATGAAAACTGTGAAACGCATGGTCAACGAAAAGCAAGAAGTCACTCGTTATCGAACAGTCAATGAGACTGTTTACGACGAAGTGCAAGTTCCGGTAACACGATGTGTTAAAGAGCAGAAAATGCGAACCGAAACTTACACTGTCAAGCGACCTGTTCGCGAGACAACTTACAAGACAGTCAACTACACAGTTAGACGTCCTGTAACTGAGCAGCGTCAGCGTACGGTTAACTACACCGTCAAGCGACCTGTCACAGAAAAGCACTCGAAGGAAGTCACGACTTACGTACGTCGTGCTGTCAAGGAAAACAAGCAACGGACTGTTCATTACACAGTACGTAAGCCTGTCACCGAGACAACAATGAAGACTGTTACCTCTTACGTTCGCAAAAAAGTTGCCGAAACTAAAATGCGTACGGTCACAAGCATCAAGCGTGTTCCTTACACCGAGATGAAGACCGTAAAAGTTCGTGGTGGACACTTCGAAACTCGTACGGAAGTTATCCCCGGCCGATCTTACACAAAGATCAACCGCACTCGTGGTTCTTTCTCTACAGATCCTTGCACTGGATGCCGCACCTACACTCCTGGTTGCTGCACCAAGGTTTGCTGCAAGCGACCTGATCGTACGGTTTGCCGTAAGGTCTGGGTTCCTGAATGCACAACTAAGCAAGTTGCTGTATGCAAGTACCGTTGCGAAAAGGTTTGCAAGGAAGTTCCTTACACTGTTTGCAAGACTGTTTGCGAAAAGGTAACGAAGCAGGTTCCATGCACCACAACTCGCTACGTTTGCGAGAAGAAATCTCGAGTTGTAAATTACTGCTGCACAAAGATCGTTTGTGAGCCAGTAACTAAAACTGTTAACTACTGCACCACTAAGATGGTTTGCGAGCCAAAGACACGCGTAGAAAACTACTGCGTTCGTAAAATGGTTTGCGAAACAAAGACTAAGAAAGTTCCTGTTTGCACAACCAAAATGGTTTGCGAAACAAAAACTCGCGAAGTCCCTTACTGCGTGACTAAAAAAGTTACAGAAATGAAAACTGTCAAGAAAGCACGTTGCGTTTCGAAGAAAGTTCCTTACACAGTAACTATCTGCGTTCCAAAGTGCGTCACAGAAGAAGTTCCTGTAACTGTCCGCTGTGCACCTCGTCGCTGCTGCAATAGCTGCGACAGCTGCGACAACGACGGTGGATGCGATGCAGCAGCTTCATGTGGCTGCGGTAGCAAACTTTTCAACGGCCGAATTCGTAGTCGCCTTCACGGCATGTGCGCTCGAATTCGCGGCTTGTTCGCTGGTTGCGGATGCAAGTCAGCTTGCGGTTGCGAAGTAGAAGCTGAGCCTTGCTGCAGCTAATTAAAAACCTGAACTAGCCCGGTGAATTCGTTCATCCGCGACTAGCACAGAATTTATAGAAACGACTCGTTCTTAACGGAACGGGTCGTTTTTTTTGCTTTTAGCCTGCGTGCAGCCCCTCCATTTCTTGATTCGCTACGTCAAATCCGTGGATTTTAAAAATATAAACAGAAATTGCCCGAGTCTTTTAAGGTCGCAATTATAATCAATGTCCGTTCCATAAATATTGGACTGCCAGACGCTCCAACCAAACAGTTTTTGAATTGGTTTGACGTACTGAACGGTTTTGTTAAAAAAGTAGGTACCCCAGCTCCGTCAATCTCAGTTAGGCGACCATGCACCCCGTTCCTCGTGTCTTCAAGCGATACCTTATTCTAGCAGCGGCAATTGTGTTCGCCTTGGTCTGTAGTTTTGAGGGACTAAAAGCGTGGAACGGTCGTGTAACCCCCGAAAAGGTTGCCTCGGGAAAAATACTCTTCGAACACCAGTGGAAAATTGGCGATAGCCTGTGTGGCGGCGGCGACGGTCTCGGGCCGGTCTTTAACGCAAGGTCCTGTGCAGCCTGCCATTTTCAAGGCGGGCTCGGAGGAAGTAGCGGCAATCAATTCAACGTTACTTCGTTCGAGGTTATTTCGGAGGGTGAAAGAATCAAGGAGGGTGTCGTTCATGCCGAATCCATTTCGCCACTTGAACAAGAACAAAAAGCTCAAGTCAACGCCCTTTTCCCTCGGACAATCCAACGCTCAATCATACAAAACACAGCCGCCATGCAAGATTGTGCGCCCGGTAGCAACCGAGCAACCGCTCGGCAAGTCATAGAAATCGATGACCCGGTTATCTTTCAAGAACTCAACTCCCCTGCCCTTTTTGGAGTTGGGTTGATCGATGAAATCTCCAACCTGTCGATCAGCCTTCACGGACAAAAACGTTTCGCCAATGTGATCGCCAAGGAACTTACCGGCGACGTCAGCGGTAATCGACTTGGAATTGTGAACACAGTCAACCGAAACATCGGAAAGTTCGGTTGGAAAGGCCAGTTCGCTTCGCTTGAGGAGTTTGTTGCTTCGGCTTGTGCAATGGAGATTGGTTTGACAAACCGACTGCATTCACAACAAATGCCAAAGCAGTACGCAGCAGACCCAAACGCAGCAATGGATATGACTTCAGAACAACTACATCAACTAGTTTGCTTCGTTCGCAACCTCCCAAGACCAGTCCAAGTTTTACCGAAAGAAACCGTGTGGCGGTTCCGAGTCGAGAGGGGCGAAGTCATTTTCGGGCAAATCGGTTGTACCGACTGCCACATTGAAAACCTTGGCGGAATCGAGCAGATTTTTAGTGATTTCCATTTATACAATCTCGAACCAATCCAGCCGAGTGGTTCTCGAGGTGGCGGGTATAACGACGGCGAAGCCGAGAAACAATTTGAATTCGATCGCTCCCAACCCCACCCGGATCAATGGCAAACACCGCCGCTCTGGGGAGTCGCTGATTCTGCTCCCTACTTTCACGATGGACAATCACCCACACTGCGGGCAGCCATCTTGCGCCACCGCGGGCAGGCAAGATCGTCTTCAGATCAATTCTCGAGACTATCCGCCTATGACCAAGCCTGTGTACTTGCTTTCCTCAAAACACTTCGCGGACCGCAACTCACCGCCGATTCGCTTTCCCAACCTTGATGCCTCTTCTGGACTTGGTTGATTTGGACACTCAAAGGTTTGGACACTTGGCGGAGCAGAAACTTAACGGAGTGGGCGACAGCGCGGATATAAACAGGCAAGTTAAGAACGAATCATCGCAATTGCACACCGCGGCTCCACTCATGGCGAAACAAGATGCGGCGGGTTTACCATCGAAGGCATTGAGGACTAACCCTGCCAACCACAATCAAGTTTCACCGGTCAGACCATCAAAAAATGGAACTGGCGAGATTCTCCCAGGCGTCGATCAACAGATTCGCAGCCCGGTCGACCTCCTCTTCTGATGAATACCAACCAACACAAAACCGTACGGCACCGTCCATTTCCTCTGCTGACATCCCCATCGCCGACAAGGTCGCGGAAGAGACTAAACCACTGCTGTGGCAAGCAGATCCAGTTGAAGCACAAATCTCAGGCACTCGTTTTAAGATATCCTGCCCGCTGACACCAGGGAAAATAACGCTGAGAGTATTGGGCAGTCTGGCAGCTTTTAATCCGTTGATTTTTAACCCGGGAATTCCATTTGCCAAGTGATCGTTTAGTCGGTTCCGTAACTTCGTCATCGATTCAGACGATTCGTCGATGCAACTAGCCGCCAAATGTGCCGCTTGTCCCATACCAACGATGTAAGGAGTATTCTCTGTTCCACCTCTCATCCCGCGTTCATGCGACGCACCGTGGAGAAGCGGCTCAAGTGAAACTCCCTCGCGCACAAACAGAGCACCGACCCCTTTCGGCCCGTAAAACTTATGACAAGCAACGGTTAACAAGTCGACGTCGAGCTGGTCGACATAGGTTGGAATCTTTCCAACGCTCTGTGACGCATCGGTATGAAGCAGTACTCCCCTGCCGTGACAAATCTCTGCAATTTGACGAATAGGCTGGATCGTTCCAATCTCATTATTGGCGTGCATTACACTAACCAATTTCGTCTCTGGTTGAAGTGCCGACTCAATCGAACTTGGGTGCACAAAACCATGGGCATCACACCCGACGATTGTCACGCCATAGCCGAGTCTTTCCAAAAATTTTGCCGGCGCAACCACCGCTGGATGCTCAATCGCAGAAATCACCAAATGAGCATCTTTGGGAGCCCATTGCAGCATCGTTCCTTTAATTGCGAGATTATTGCTTTCGGTGCCACCCCCGGTGAAGACGATCTCATCTCGATCGCAGCCTAACAACCCCGCAACTTTAACCCGCGAGTCCTCAATCGCCTCTTTCGCAGCCCGTCCCATTGAGTGGGCACTAGATGGATTGCCAAAGTGCCCCGATAAGAAAGGGGTCATCACCTCCACCACACTGGGAGCAATCGGGGTCGTCGCGTTGTAATCCAAATAAATCTGTCGCACCATTTGCTCCGGGTAAATTTCAGCCTAAATCAACATCTCATGGTTTTTCGATCCGAGTCGATCTTGCTGAACTTGATTTAGGATTCAATTCACTGAGATCTGCATGAATTTAAAATTCTTGCCCAGTTTTGCCCAAACTCGACTAACTGGTTTCAACAATTGACTCACAGCTCAACCCATCGGAAGCACTGAAGTCTAATTAAAATGCGGTTCCATTGCATCCAATCCGCCCACGGTTCAGCCACTGAATCAACGAAATACCCCAAACTCGATATCCGATTTTAATATCCATTCCGATCCTATGTATCGTCGCTGTTATAACCTTGAAATATTTCAATACGCTCCCTCCAACAGGGGAATCAAAGGCACGCGGTTTGGGAATTGAAAAAGCTGTAGGTTTTCCTGATTGATTAAAATCAGTTACACTTTGAATGAACAGTGCATTTAGACAATCGAAAGACGCTGTGCTGTCGAATTCCTCCCCCTTAATTCCAGCGATTTATTGGGGCATAAACCAATCACCCACTTTTAAGCTTCAGGATAAAAATATGAAGACGGTTGAGTTACTTGCGATTATCATCTCGTTGAGCAGCGCGTTTTTCTTCAGCAACGCTGCCAATACCAATCAACCACCAAACAAAGTCACTCCCCAGCCAATTCAACAGCCTGCGACAGATGGTGACTTCGAACCGGTCGATAACATGCACCATTTCATGGAATACATCTGTGAGCCGAGCTACAAAGGACTCAAACAAGTTTTGGCAACCGAGCCCGCAGATCGCAAAGCATGGAAAGCCTTCAAGAATCACGCCCTTGTACTTGCAGAAAGCTCGGCATTAGTCGCTGCCCGCGGGCCGGAAGACGAAGTGAAAAACAAGCAATGGAAAGCAATTTCTGCTGATGTCTACCAATCAGGCAAGTCGCTTTACAAATCAGCCGGCAACTATTCAGAAGCTAAAAAACACTACGGCACGATGCTTGACGCTTGCAATCGCTGCCACACGGTTTTTGCTGAAGGGAAATATCAGCTCTCAAAATAGTGACCATGTCAAATAGAAACGTAAACGATTACTGAGGGCAAGAGTTACAACTCACAGGTGCAATATGCGAATTAAATTACTCAGCCTATTACTTTTTATTCTGGTAAATACAACGACTGCCACTTATGCCGAACTGCCCAACATCGTCATCATTTTAGTGGACGACATGGGATATGGTGACGCCGGTTGTTACAACGCCGACTCTAAAATCCCAACGCCTCATATCGATTCACTGGCCGCGCAAGGGCTTCGCTTCACCGATGCCCACGCTCCTGGACCGCTCTGCCACCTTTCCCGTTATGGACTAATGACGGGGGTCTATCCTTTTCGCGCTGATACAAATCAATGGCGTAAAATCCCTTCGATTAAAGCCGGACAAACGACCATCGCCTCTTTACTAAACCAAAAAGGATACGAAACCGCGATGGTTGGCAAGTGGCATCTTGGATTCCATGAGCAAGGCTATGACCAACCCATGAAAGGCGGGCCAGTCGATGTAGGCTTCGACTCTTTTTTTGGAATTCGGGCATCGACTGACATCCCACCTTATTACTACATTCGCGACAGAAAAGTAGTTTCCGCCCCCACCCGAACCATTCCTGCGAATCAGTCAGAAGGCTGGTCCCCCATCCAAGGCGCGTTTTGGCGCGAGGGAGGGATCTCACCCAATTTGGAACTCAAAAACGTGCTTCCTGATTTTACAAAAGAGGCCGTTGCAGTAATTGAAAATCATGCACTGCAACAACGCACTGGAAAATCAAATGCACCACTCATGCTTTACCTTGCCTACCCTGCTCCACATACGCCGTGGTTGCCGAGCCCGGAGTTTACTGGAAAAAGCAAAGCGTCAATGTATGGTGATTTCACCAACATGGTGGATGCCAACGTTGGTGTTGTTTTGAAAGCATTGCAGGAAAACAACATGTCCGACGATACCCTATTGATCTTCACCTCAGACAATGGGCCGGTCTGGTACGAAGAGGACGTTGAGCGTTATCAGCATGACTCCTCCGGTGGACTCCGTGGAATGAAAGCAGACGCGTGGGAATGTGGACATCGCATGCCTTTCTTGGTGCGTTGGCCCGGCACAGTTGCACCGGGAACCGTTTCCCACCAAACCATTAGCTTTACCGATCTCCTGGCGACATTCGCTGACTTAACGCAACAGAAGCTTCCCAGCAAAGCGGGTGCGGACAGCTTTAGTTTCCTCTCAGTCCTACGAGGGGAACAACCTGAAAACCAACCCGTGCATCCCAACTTAGTCGTCGCAGCAGGTCGAAAGGGTTTCACCATCCGCGACGGTGACTGGAAATACATTGACATGCTTGGCTCGGGTGGGTTTTCTAAACCCAATCGCATCAAACCCCAACCGGGCGGCCCACAAAACCAGCTTTACAATTTAAGAACCGATCCTGGCGAAACAAACAACCTAACGCTCGAGCAGCCCGAAATCTCTTCTCGCCTGAAAAAGAGACTTACAAAAATTATCAAATCGGGCAGAAGTCGCCCTCTTGATAATCAGTAGACAATTAATCGTTTCTCAGTGAAACGCTCTGCTGACGCCCCTCCAAAATTTTCACTGCGGCGATCATCGCCACTGCTGCAAATAAGCAGTAACCGGCCATCACCAATAACTGAAAATCAAAGCCTATACCTCGATCGATACACCAGCCAGTTATTCCCGGCCCAATGGCTGAAGCAAATACCATGGCAGCGACCGCCACCGCTCGAATCGACCCGAGGTGCGCCGTTCCGTAGGTTTCAGGCCAAATCGTCCCAAATATTGCACTCGAAAATCCGTAAGAGATTGCCAGCAAAAACATAAAACCATGAATTGCCAACGGATCTCGCCCCAACCCTAAAACCAAGCAGGCGACTCCCAGAGGAAGCAGGAACACCGGTAAAATTCGCCTCGCGTGATATCGATCTACGAGCTGCCCCGCGATGAGCGTAAACAAGACTGTCGTTACCGATAAAATCAAAAACGACAATGCAAATACGTTCGATGACCACCCCTTAGATTCAACAATCCTGACCTGGTGAAAGAAAACCGAGGTACCTATAAAAGCCGGAGCAAGGATTCCAAGACAAAGAATCCAAAAAACACCGTCCCTGACCACTTCTCCTCGGGTCCAATCTCGCGTCTTGTTTGCTATTTTCAAGTGCCCGTCTACGTTCGGCCGGTGCTCTACTCGCATCAGCAATACGATCGACGGCATCGCGACAACGACTAACGCCACTGCGCAAATTTGCCACGTCACACGCCAGTCATACAACCCTAGCAACACCAAAACGATAGCAGGAAATAACGCTTCACCAATTTGATGTCCCATGGAGGTCAATGAAATCGCCCGTCCGCGATCCGCATCGTACCACCGTCCGATAGCAGTTTGAGAGGTATGGGTCATCATCCCCTGCCCGAACAAACGTAACGCGTAAATGACCACCAACAACAGCATCCACGAATTAACAAACGACATCCCAAGACAGGCAATGGCCAGTGCACAAATAACGCAAAGTGAAACTGCGGAGATTGAAAACCGGTCCAGCGTTTTCCCCAGCTTAATCAAGGTCACGGCACTCGCTAGAGTCCCCGCCATATAAATGCCGCCGAACTCTCCATCCGACAAGTCAAATGCCGCTCGAATCTCACCCGAAAACAGGGATATAAAAAATGTCTGCCCAAAACTTGAAAAAAAGGTAAGCAGTAAACCACCGAGAAGCCAGCGGGCGTTGCGAACGGCGAATAGAAAAATACCCTGCATTAATTAAATCTCTACTGAATCTCTACTGAATCTCACGGTACGATGCCATCATTGAACAATCGCTTGGGCGACTCCTATGGTGGCCGCGACGTGGAAAGGAAGCCCCCGTTTAACGCGGTTAGTAATGGCTCCATCCTTTTTGGCGTCTCTCAATTTAGCCGTTTCAACTCAACGATTAACCACGCCCAAACATTCGTTTCCAATTTAAAAACAAGAGCCAATCTGCGGAACACGCCACTATGTTAGCCCAATCGCCGGATTAAGATATACCGGTTATATTTGCAAACCAGCAAACGTCGCATCGCTCTAACCAGCCAATCACCTAAGCCATCAACTGACGAGTAAAACCTTGTACCGGACGGAAGTAAAAGAACTCGTCATCGTCGCGGTACCTCTAGTACTCGCACAGGTTGCCCAAAATACAATCTCGTTTGTTGATACGATCATGGTAGGTCGATTAGGGAAGGAAGCACTGGCCGGCATTGCCATTGGAAGCACACTTTTTCAATTTATATTGATCGTTCTATCCGGTGTCATTATCGGCGTCAGCCCAATCGTCTCGCAGGCGACCGGCGCCAAAGACGATGATCTATGTGGACGGGCAACGCGGCAAGGTCTTTGGATTGGAGTACTGCTCTTCACTCCGGCTTTTCTACTCTATCGCAATGCATATCCATTGCTAATTTGGTTTAATCAGAGCCCTGAAACAGCCTTGGCAAGCAGTGAATATTTAAGGGCAATTTCGTGGGGCCTGTTACCCGCACTTTGGATCATGGGACTTCGGGGCCTACTGGAAGGCAAATCCAACACTAAACCCATCATGGTCATTAGTCTGATTGGCGTTGCTCTCAATGTGTTCGCGAATGATGCGTTGATGTTCGGGCATTATGGATTACCCAAGTTAGGGCTCGTTGGAACCGGATACGCTAGTAGCCTCGTGTACGGCCTTGTCTTCCTCGCATTTTCCATTTACGTATCCCTCCAATACAAGGACCTTCAGATATTTTCAAAATTACGTCGCCCCGACTTTTCCACGCTGAAAGAAGTCGCGCGTGTCGGAGGTCCAATTGGGATGACACTTGCTTTTGAAGCGGGAATGTTTGGAGCCGCTGCTTTTGCAATGGGCACGATCAGTGAAACTCAGTTAGCCGCCCATCAAATCGCTTTACAAACAGCTTCCATTTCGTTCATGATTCCACTCGGTCTCGCCATCGCCACCTCCGTGCGAGTCGGGCAAGCCATTGGCGCGGGTTCGCCGCACCGAGCGGAAGTCGCCGGTCACGCCGGAATGCTGCTGTGCATCGGAGTCATGAGTGTAAGCGGTTTAATTTTCTGGCTCTTCCCACTACCAATCATTGGAATGTACATTGACATCGATGTCGAAGCTAACGCGCCGGTCGTCGCCTACGCGATTTCTTTTCTAGCTCTGGCCGCTCTATTCCAAGTCGTCGATGGACTTCAAGTCGCCGCCTCCGGATCACTCCGCGGAATCAAAGATACCAAAGCTGCAATGGCACTGACACTTGTATCGTATTGGCTAGTGGGTTGTGTGGTCGGAGCCTATCTGTGCTTTAACGCTAAATTAGAAGGGGTAGGTCTGTGGATTGGCATGACGAGCGGACTGGCGACGGCTGCTGTCCTTCTGACCCTTCGATTCCAATTCAAAATGAAGGCACTTAAACAAGAACGACGGTCAAGTGCACCAACTGAAGCTGCCGCCGAGGCTCTCTAACCTAGATCACTCGTAGCCCCTACGCTCCGGCCCTAGTCAACTTTGACATCGTACATGTAGTACGGCAGCCGCTTCATCCCGAGTGATTCGTAAACTTTTTGCGCACGTTCGTTATCCGTTTCGACATACAGTCTGACAAAGCCAGCTTTTTCCACCCGCGCCTGCTCGATTACCGTTTGATACAGATTTTTAAAAACACCTTGCCCGCGATATTGTTCCTGAACAAAAACCGATTGGATATACCACAAATTACTGTTCCGCCAATCGGACCATTCATAGGTGACCATTAAGCTACCGGCCACTTCTCCGGCAATTTCACCCACCAAATAAAATCCTCTACTAGGATTGTTAAAAACCTCATCCACCGCGGGTCCAACAACACTTAACTCAAGTTGCTTTCCCTCAGTCTCCTGAGCCATTGCCAATTGAAATCCAGCTATTGTTGCCGCGTCGGCTGGTACTGCTTTACGAATCGTGATTGTCATAAATTAACGGTATTTCAAAAAGGAAAAGTGAAACAGCATCGGCATGAACCTGAACGAAGTTACTTCAAAGGTCGCGTTGACGCAACATGCTGTCGGAAGCGCCGGTGCAGGACAAACAGACTGCCGCCACTGAACTTGTTAAAAGACCAAGCGTAAATTTTAGAGGTATCGCCCAGTCAATGAGTCAGGATTTTCAGCAACCTGTTCGGGAGTCCCCCACGCCACGACTTCTCCGCCAGCTACACCACCTCCCGGCCCCATGTCGATCATCCAATCGGCACAACGCAGAACATCTATATTGTGCTCGATGACCACCATCGAATTACCCCGGTCAACTAATCGATTGATGGCTACCATCAGCAATCGAATATCTTCAAAATGCAGTCCAGTGGTTGGTTCGTCCAGCACATACAACTGTCCGTTTGCACTCGACTTTGACAACTCCGTAGCCAATTTTACACGCTGAGCCTCACCGCCTGACAAAGTACTTGACGCCTGCCCAAGCTTGAGATACCCCAACCCGACATTCGAAAGGCACTCCAGAATCATCGACAACTTAGAAAACCCTTCGAATCTTAATTTTGCCTGATCAACGGTCAAATCTAAAACATCTGCAATCGTCAGCTCTCCGAACCGAACCTGCAAAGTCTGCACATTAAATCGCTTACCTTCACAACCGTCGCAAGTAACGAATATATCCGGCATGAAATTCATATCCAATCTCCGGATCCCCTGTCCTTGGCAATCCGGACACCAGCCAGCACGTGTGTTAAAACTAAATCTCCCCGGCCCGTAACCCAACCGCTTGGCCGCTTTGGTCGCAGCAAACATGCGACGCAGCTCACTCATCAGTCCAGTAAACGTTGCGGGGCACGCGCGTGGCGTCTTTCCAATCGGTTTTTGATCGACCATTACTAATCGGCTGACCTGGTCAACTCCCTCGAGGCGTTCGAATGGTAACGGCAAGTCTCCGCCCTGGTCTAACTCACGGGAAATCGCAGGCGCGAACGTCTGGTTAATGAGTGTACTTTTCCCACTGCCGCTGACGCCGGAAACACAACACAAGACACCCAGTGGTACGTTGACATTAACCGCTTTCAAATTATTGCCCGTAGCATTCAGTAAGCGAATGCACTTATCGGCATTTATTTCCCGGCGACTCGAAACATCACCAACCTCCCGCTCACCCAAAAGGTATTGAGCCGTCAACCCAACCCCATTTTTCATAACCTCTTGAGCGCTCCCGGCAGCCACAACCCTGCCGCCCCCAGGTCCCGCTTTAGGCCCCATGTCAATTACATAATCAGCTGCCCGAATCATCGTCTCATCATGCTCGACAACAATAACAGAATTTCCTGAATCTTTGAGCCGCGTAATCGCACCAATCAGGCGATCGTTATCGTGTTGATGGAGGCCGATCGAGGGTTCGTCCAAAATGAAACAGGCATTCGTGATTCCCGTGCCAATGGAACTTGCAAGCCGAACTCGCTGATGCTCACCCCCGCTCAGAGTGACCGCGGATCTACCAAGCGTTAAATAGCCAATGCCTACTTTTTCCAGAAAATCAAGGCGATGTACGATTTCAGTTATTAGCACTGATGCAGCTAACTTTCGCTCATCCTTAAAGTCGACAGCGTTAAAAAACTCGGTTAATTCGCCGAGCGGGAGATTTACCAGATCGCCAATGTGCTGGCCATTTATCAGTACTGACCTTGCCTGCCTCGAAACTCGTGTACCTAGGCATTGATGACAAACAACATCCGAGATGTACGATTCCAATTCAAACTGCCGATCCTCGGAAGCCGTCGTTGCAAGCTCTTTCTGGAGAATCGCTTGGAGGCCCAACCTTTCCTTATCCACAGAATAAAAAAAATGTTCGAATTGCGAAGACGAAAACGATTCCAGTTCCATTCCAAGGTCACAACCGTTTGCATCCAGAATTGGTTCAAGCGCGGTCTGAAATTTCCTCGCTTTCGCTTTTGTTAAACCCGACCACGGAAGAATGGCACCATCTTTAACAGAAAGGCTTCGATTAATCACAAGCGTCGGATCAAACTGAATCAGATGCCCAAGACCAGAGCACTTACTGCAGGCACCAAAGGGACTGTTAAAACTAAAACTTCGTGGCTGGACTTCCGAATAGCAAATTTCACAGTCCGGACACGAATACCTCGTACTAAAACTGAGGTCTTCCCAGGTATCGGGATTGGAAGTCCCATCACCTGGTTTCAAACAAGAACAAACTATACTCCCCTCGCCGTTTAACCGAATTGCATTATCAATCGATTCGAGCAACCGAGACTCAATCCCATCCCGAATAATAATACGGTCAGTTACCGCCTCGATGGTCCAAGCCTGCCCCTCGTGCAGGGTTGGAAGCTGATCAATATCGTGAACCACGCCATTAACACGGGCGCGTACCAGTCGTTCGCGTCGAATCTTTTTAATCGTTTCTGGGGTTCCCCCCGTTTGCTCTTTTACCAGCGGGGCCAGAATCATAACCTTCGTCCGCTCTGGTAATTCGAGCAATCGATCTCGTATCTGCTGAGGCGTTTGCTGCTTAATCGCCTGACCACATTGGTAGCAATGGATATCTCCGACACGAGCAAACAAAAGTCTCAGATAGTCATAAATTTCAGTAATCGTACCAACGGTACTTCGCCGGTTGGATGAATGATGTGACTGGTCCAGGCAGAGCGTGGGTTGGAGACCAATCACCTGATCGACATCAGCCTTGGGAATCTGATTAAAAAATTGACGTGAAAAAATTGACAAACTTTCAACGTACTGACGCTGGCCTTCTGCATAGAGAGTGTCAAACGCGAGAGAGCTCTTGCCACTACCACTCAACCCCGTGATAACAACAACTTGATCGCGAGGTATTTCAACATCGATATTTTTTAGATTATGAGTTCGGGCACCGATGATTTGAATCGATTTATCTGTCACCGCTCGATCCGATTTCGCTAATTGAAAGTTGGTATGTTGAATGCTTGACTGACGAAGACACTATAAGAGCCCCTCCGCCCCAAACACCAGAGGGTTTGCCAAACAAGCTTACCGAATTATCGATCCCTTACTGGCAAACGCGTCTCGCGAGGGCGAGCCAAAAAGAATGCAATGAGAGCACCACCACCAATCGAGATCCACGCTATGGGGCCAAAGGTTGGGAAGTCAAACAGGAACTCAAAGAACGTTGGCGAGTTGCTGTAAACCAACCATTGCACCAACAGTCCCGCCATTAACCCCATCACCCCCGAGACTACCGCGTGTAACCAGCCACCCACGCGGCAGACCGCACTAAATGCCAGGCCAACTACCGCCCCCGGCATGACGCCACTGTAAAAGCCATAGCTCAAGAGAATTTTGCAGAGCATCCCGCCAATCACTCCGCCCACGCAACCAGCGAGAACACCTGTGACTAACCCTTTTAGCTGGAAGTTATTCATTTTAATTTTCCCTGCAATGTAATCACTAATTGTCGCGGCCCACCGCTGTTGCGATGCTCGCACAAATAAATGCCCTGCCAAACACCCATCTTCAAGCGACCAGAGCGGATTGGAACTGTCACACTTGCTCCAAACAGAGACGCTTTGACATGAGCCGGCATATCATCCGGCCCTTCGCACGTATGAACAAACGGACTTGACTCAGGGCACAACTGATTCGCAGCCGTCTCCATGTCAATCCGGACATCAGGATCAGCATTTTCGTTGATCGTTAACCCAGCGGAGGTATGCTGAATAAAAACTTGGCAAAGTCCGATCTCGAAGCGTTCGATTTCGGGAATCGCCTCCAAAATCTCCGCGGTAATTAAATGAAACCCTCGAGACCGAGGCGAAAGGGAGACGCAAGTTTGGTGATACTCCGACATTCTCTTTAAACGCCCCCTTTTCGGCCACAAAATCGGGGCCGCTCCAATCGTGTTGTCCCCGACAAATGTCCATCTCGTGGAAACCCAGTTTTTTTTCGAGCCGTAAATTACGTCAAAATGCCCTTCAAATGAAATGACAGTGACAACACCTCCGGCAAACTTAATAGCTTAGATTAACCTGTTCCGCGTTTTAGCCAAAGCCAAGAAGATGCTTAAAATCGTTCATTTTTAACTTCTCGACGGCGATTACACCATTAAACAGATTTAAAGTCACCGAGCGACCCTTAGCTTTGCTCCATTGTTGCCCCCACCAAAGCAGCTCAAGAAGACTGATGACCAACCAATAGCCAACCAACCCGACTAATCACCAACGCTAGGATTACCATCCTGCCAAGACCGTTTTTGACGGTGAAAAACATTTTCAAAAATCGAAAACAAATTTCTTGACTTTGATTCCGGCTCGTCAATAATGCTTGCGTAATTGGTTGCGAGCACGTCGAATTCTCGAAAAGTTCAAGCCAATATTTTTGGAGCCCACCACGCGAAACACATTTCCTTCAGCCAATAATTTGGCGACCCGAATAAATCGCAATCTGTGCTCGTTTCCCTAGAAAAAGATTTTGCCCAACTACAGGTACATACCCATGTCCAACGGTAACAAGAAAGTAAAGAACGTCTTCGAAGCAATCCTCGAGTACGGACACGACGAAGATTTCGTGCCATTCCAGGACGAGCAATTCATGGCGACGGATGCTCCCGCGGGATCAGAAGAAAAAATCGAAGCACTTCGACGACGAGTTCTTGAAGGACAACCCCTTTGGCACGGCGAAGACCGTGAAGATTACTCAGGCTTGACAGGCGCTGTCCGCCCACGTGAGTGATTCACCAACAGAGCGTTAATAAGTTAAACTCCGGTCATAATCGACCGGAGTTTTTTTTTGGCTCGACCAAACACCTTGCCCGTGTCCCACACCACACAGATTCCGTCCACCACGCGAAATCCACTTGGCCTCCCACTTTCGTTTAACCGTTCAACCTACTTCACCGCTCGATTACCCTGATTGCCCTGCCACGAGTTGGGCTATACTTAATACGACGACCGAACCAAGCAGCTAGACAAACTCGATTGGCACTTATTCAAAGGGCACCAATCATTTTACGATCGCCGTTGTTTTAAATTTGAATTTGGATTTCTACTTGAGGACTACCATGTTCGCCTTCATTATCTCCCGCTGTATTTTGCTCGTGTTGGCTGCAAGTATCCTCTGGACGTTCCAGATCGACGGAGATTCATTTAACCTATCAACTCCGCTACCATCCAGCGATCTCGCCGCAATCGATCAAATTTCTACTGTAACGCAAGCGAGCGAGTGGCTTGGCCCCCTGGCTCCCATTGCCATCTCGCCATTTTTTGGAATTACAATACTAGCCGGGGTAAGTCAGTTCGGTGGAAACTGGCCCCTACCCCATTCAATGATTAGCGATAATCCGGTTCTTGGAAATCCGTACCTATTTTGGACCTTCCTCTGTTTAACGATCCTCACATCGGTTCCAAGATTCACAAAAGTCAGTAAACCGTTTGCCCAGGCAATTGACCAATTAGAGACCTATGCAGGAATTATCACCATCGTTCTGATTCGAGTGTTGACCGTACTTCCCGGCGAAACGCCCGGCATCGATGAAATCACAGTGGTGCACGCTTCCATATTTACATTCTCAACAAGCGTTCTTTTTTGCCTGTTCGCAGCGTTCAATATTGTGGTTATCAACACAATCAAGTTTTTCTTTGAGATCATGGTGTGGTTAATTCCAATTCCGTTTATTGATGGACTTTTAGAAGTAACGAACAAATTGATCTGCGCATTGCTATTAGCCGTTTACCTGTGGAGCCCGACCGTTGCCCTGTTCTTAAATTTCATTTTGTTAGCGGCCGGGCTGCTTGTCTTTCGCTGGATTAACAGAAGGGTTCACTACATCAGAAACATAATCTGGGACCAACTCTGGTGCTTCATCCGCCCATCCTACCAAGTTCCCGAAATCGCCGAACTGATGGTTTTCCCCGACCGACCTCTTGGCCCGTTTCCAACCAAAACTCGACTGCATCTGCGACCACACGCCGAGGGCTGGAAATTAACTCAAGAACGCTTGATCCTTGGTGACAAAACAATGGTTCTGCCCGGCAGTTCCCACCAACTGAAAATCTACGATGCAATTCTAGTAAACCGAATCGAAATAGTAGGTGCCCACCCCGTGCACCTATACTTTTCTAAACGTTATTCCAGAAATCTCGAAAAGCTATCTCACCTACTGGGCGTGCATCTTCCGAACTCGAAACCAAATACCCCAATCGAGTCACTGGAATCGGACGTGGAGTTCAATCTCCCGTAGAAATAGCTTCATCAAGAACGTTCTCCGCCACATAAATCGGCAGACGCGGAGAACAGGTCACGGCAATCGCAATCGCGTCGGAGGGTCGTGTATCAATCTCGATTATTTCCCCATCTCGCTTAATTCGAAGATTCGCGTAGTAGGTCGCTTCTCGTAATTCCGTGATCACGATGCTATCCAATTCGCCACCAAGCGAATCAACAACTTCGACGATTAAATCGTGAGTCAGCGGGCGAGGTCGAGCGATGTTTTTTACCCGACGGTCGATACTCGTTGCTTCAAAAATACCAATTAAAATTGGAAACTCCCGATCTCCGTCGACTTCCCGCAGGAAAACGATCTGGTTCTCGTTAATTTCACTGATAATAATTTTGGCAAGTTGCATCTCAATCGGCATTTCATATCCTTTCAGAATTTCACTCTCCGCAATGACCAAACGGCAGTGACATAGACGCTGCAGTTCGCAGCCACCCCAAAACAAACCTACTCAATGGGCTCTAACCTGTTATAACAAAGATTGGCTGCTAGGTAACATCCCTGCAAATTGCCAACTCGCGAACCTTTTAGTGAACTCTAGACATTGGGATTGGAAAGTAAATGACGAAAGTCGGAATTGCCGGTATCGGTTTCATGGGATGGATTCACTGGCTCGCCTATCAAGAACTTCCCGACGTTGAGGTCGTTGCGATTGCCACTCCGGAAGCGGAGCGTCGAGCGGGCGACTGGTCTGGAATCCAAGGCAACTTTGGACCGCCGGGAACCCAAGTTGACCTTTCGGGTGTGAGGACATACGAAAACCTTGAAGCTATGCTCGCGGATGCTGATCTCGAGGTTGACTGTATCGACATTTGTCTTCCTCCAGCAATGCATTGCGAGGCAATTCAAGCTGCTGCAAAGGCCGGTAAGCACGTATTCTGTGAAAAACCACTCGCACTTAACCTTCAAGATTGCGATAAGGCCGTAGCAACATGCAATGAACACAATCGTCAATTAATGGTAGGACAAGTACTGCCTTACTTCACTGAATTCCAATACGCCCGTGAGCTTATCGCTTCTGGAGAATACGGAAATTTACTGGGGGGATCTTTTAAACGCGTCATTTCCGATCCCCAATGGCTTACCAAATTCTATGACCCTGATGTAATCGGCGGCCCACTCTTTGACCTTCATGTCCATGATGCACATTTCATTCGTTTACTATTCGGCATGCCTACCGGCGTTTACAGCTGCGGCCGACTCCGGGGTGAAGTCGTAGATTACTGTAATTCAATTTTCCGATTTGAAGATTCTAACCTCGCGGTTACCTGCACCTGTGGAGTCATCAATCAACAAGGACGACCGTTTACTCACGGCTTTGAAATTCACTTAGAACGAGCGACGATTCAATTTGATTTCCAAGCCTTTGCCGACACCCCCGAATGTATGCCACTCAAAGTACTCACTAAAGACGGTAAAGTTCTTCGCCCCGAACTTGGAGACGGAGACCCTGTCTTTGCTTTTAAAAGAGAAATCAAAGAAGTCACGCAAGCAATTGCAGAGAATCGCCCGTCGGCTATCCTCAATGGAGCACTTGCGAGAGATGGAATCCAAATTTGTCAAATGCAGTCGGAAGCTGTTAAATCAGGACAATTCGTTTCCGCAAACGATGTCGCAGGTGACTAAGGGTTGCAGGCAACTGAGTAAAGTAAAACCTAAGCCGAGCAATCGATAAAACTGGTTGGATTTCACGGACAGTCGAGACTCTCGCAATCATCACAACGACGGTACTAAAAGAGGCCACAACTGCATCAACTGACAGTCAGTTGAATCTCTCGAAGCCACGAATGTTCTTGACTACGGTTATTTCGTTGTTTTCCACTTACGCGCTCAATAGACTCGTCAACGGTGCCAGGGTATTCAACAAAAACTCCGCCAAGAAATAATTCACTCCGGTTAATCCCAAGCCTGTCAAACATTTCGGGCGTTCGGAATTGGCCGCCACTGGACCAATAAGTTCCCATTGAATTAGCCGTCAAGAGAAGCAATAAATTTTGAACCATCGCCGCGGCAGCAGCGAGATGCTCGTCATCAATTGTCGTTTGCTTGGGTAAACCAATCGAATTTTGGACACCTTCTTGCTGTTGATCCTCTCCGCGGAATTGCGGCAACCACGTTGTGATAATCAACGCCCCGCATGCCGACAGCATCGCTGGCAGTTTGTTGGATGCTTTGACGTCCGGAAACCAATCACGAAAATTACTCGCGATGATTCGGCAATCTTCATGCCAGAGAACATGGACTCGCCAAGGCTCGGCCAAACCATTTTTGTCCCGGTTGTAATGGAAAGGTGCCCATCCTGCTGTCTTGATCGAATCGATCACTTTTTGATTATATAGCTCGGCATTTTCTTCGGTGAATTGAACTGAACCATTCACATTCCCGAGTACTTTCAGCGTTTTTCGAGCTTTAATGATCCGAGATAATACCTGCACATCGTCTTCTGATTGCATCTCAAACTCCACAGCGTTTCGAAGAACCACTTCCTAAATGTTATCAATTTCACACCAACAAACTCGCCCCGTTCACCAGAATTAATTGTGAGGTGCGATTAAAAACTAATCTTCGACGCAATACAAACAAGCCCCCTCGTTTACGATTGTTAGTAACAAATGCTAGAATCGAGGACGTTGGTTCGGCAGCTTAAAGTCGTCTGCCAGAGATTTTGGCTTAACACTCCCTCAGGTTGGAAGCGGAAAGCCTGATCACGGACTACTCGCGAACCCCGACTTCTTCATTCAATGATACTTTTGGTTAAGGATTTCAAGTGAGCAAACATTCCAAACTTCCTCGTTCTTGGCAGTCCGCTTGGCGCACTGCTGTTGCGTTGATGGCCGTTGTTATGATCAGCCAGACAACTCAAGCACAAGCCCCAAAAAAGATGTACGAAGTCGAAGGAATCACGGAGTACCGTCTCGATAACGGCGTCAAGCTGTTGTTGTTCCCCGACAACTCCAAGCCGCAGTTCACGATGAACATGACCGTCAATGTCGGATCTCGACACGAGGGCTATGGGGAGTCCGGGATGGCTCACCTTCTAGAACACATGCTGTTTCGAGGAACCGATCGACACCCAGACATTCCTGAGCTACTCAAGAACCGGGGTGTTTTAAACATGAACGGCACGACCTCAATCGACCGAACTAACTACTTTGAAACGCTACCCGCGCCCGACGGCGATCCCAAGGTCGCTAACGACAACTTGAAATTCGCCATAGAAATGGAGTCGGATCGCCTGATCAACAGCTGGATTAAACCAGAGCATCTCGAGAAAGAGATGACAATTGTCCGAAGCGAGTTTGAACGAGGTGAAAACAATCCGCAAGGCATCTTGATTCAGCGAATCATGACCGCTGCATTCCAATGGCACAACTATGGAAAATCAACCATCGGTAATCGCAGTGACATCATGCGTGTCCCGGCAACTAATCTTCGCGTGTTCTACCGAAAGTATTACCAACCCGATAATATTACGCTGGTAATAGCTGGCAAATTTGATAAGGAACTTGCTTTAGATTTAGTTGAGAAGAACTTTGGATCGATTCCTCGTCCCGATCGGAAACTTCCCAAAACTTACACCGAAGAACCAGCTCAAGATGGCGAACGAACCGTTATCCTCCGACGGTCAGGCGACGTACAGTTTGTCGGTCTCGGCTATCACATTCCTTCGGCTTCCAGCACCGAATACGCGTCGGGACAGGTACTTGCTCGTATCCTTTCCAACCAACCGTCGGGTCCACTCTACAAGGCTTTGGTTGAAACCAAAATCGCAACCAGCGCCGGTGCCTTTGCTCGAATCGGTTATGACCCTGGAATCATGCTGGCCTATGCAGAAGTTCCGGTCGACAAAGATCTAGTCAAAGCAAAAGACATCCTCGTAGAACAGATGGAAACCATCGGCTCGAACGGTGTTTCAGACGAAGATGTAAAAAGAGCCGTGATTGCGATTTCCAAGGGAAGAGAGCAACAGTTTGCCAACACTGAGCGTTTTGCGACAGCCTTGAGCGAATGGGAATCCTACGGTGACTGGCGTCTCTACTTCCTTCATCGGGATCGACTCGAGTCGGTCACGAAGACGGACGTTCAAGAGTTCGCGAAGAAATACATGATTCAATCTAACCGGACTGTGGGCCTTTTCTTCCCGTCCGAGGAAACAGATCGAATTGCCATCGACGCTCAAAACAATGTCAAAAAGATGGTGGCCAACTACAAAGGCCGCGAGGCAATGGCCGCGGGCGAAGCCTTTGACCCTTCTCCTATGAATATTCAAAAGCGAACGACCTTTGGCGAACTGAAGTCGGGAATGAAATTCGCTTTACTTCCCAAAGAAACCCGAGGCGATCGCGTAACACTTAGCGGAACCATTCACTACGGTGATGAAAATAGCCTGAAAGGAAAACGAGCGGCTGCTGATTTACTGCCGCAATTGCTATCCCGTGGCACCAAAGAACTTGGATTTCAAGAGTATCAGGACGCCTTAAATAATCTTAAAGCGAGCCTCGGATTCAGCGGATCTTTAGGAACTCTCAATTTCAGCCTCCAAACCGAACGGAAAAATCTCGTTCCCGCTCTCGCAATCATGCGTCAAGCACTCCGGGAACCCAAACTTGATCCTAACGACATGGAGATCATTCAGAGTGAAATGGTAACGGGTATCGAGTCGGGAATGTCCGACCCAATGAGCCTTGCCATCAACGAATTCTCTCGCCGAATGGATCCTCAAGCTTCCGACAACGTTCGCTACACGCCAACGATGCAAGAAGAAGTGAAGAACTTGAAGGAAGTCAGCATTGACGATGTGCGGAACCTTCAAGAGAAATTCCTTAATGGTCAATTCGGCGAAGTCGCCGTGGTGGGTGATTTCGATCCAACCACAACACTTGCAGAATTGAATAAAGTCTTTGATGGCTGGAAAACAGATATGCCTTACCAGCGCATCGAAGAGCCAGCCAATCTTAATATCAAAGCCGAACGGGTCAACTTGGATACGCCCGATAAAGCTAATGCAATTTACATTGCCGGAGTTGCGACTGACATCAATGAAAATCACCCTGATTATGAAGCTATGCTGATTGGCAACTACATTATGGGGGGCGGGCCTTTGTCGTCACGGATCGCTGACAGGGTTCGTAAACAGGATGGACTCTCTTACACCGCGATGACGCGTTTCCAAGCCGACGATCAGGATGAACGGGGAATGTACATGATGTTCTGCATTTCGAATCCAATGAATACGGAAAAAGTCGTCGATACCGTCAAGGAAGAAGTCGACCGCATGCTTGAAAGTGGCGTTACTGGCGATGAATTACAAAAAGCAAAAGACAGTTTTCTGATTAATCGCCGTGGCAGTCGAGCACGCGACGGCCAGTTGGCAAGCGAACTTCTGTCCAACATGAAGACTGGACGAACCATGGAATTTCAAAATGCGAGCGATGAGAAGATCTCTACGCTTACAAAAGAACAAGTCGATGCGGCAATGAAAAAGGTCATTGCACCAGATCGCTTACTAATTATTACCGCCGGTGATTTTAAAAAGGCAAAAGCGGAAGCTAACGATAAATAGCCTTCGCAGAGCTCAAATATTGGAAACCTTGTCTCGTACGGTTCCACAAAAAAACAAGCCGCTCATTTGAGCGGCTTGTTTCGTTTGGTACTGAATCAACCAAATATTTCGTAAAACTGACCCTTGGGGGTCTCACCCCAAGGATCAACTTTACATGGAAACGCGCGGTAATCGAAGATAACCGTCGTTTTCCAACCATCGGAGTATTCTATTAAATAGGCCGTTTGACGCCCGTGGCGGATTCCTGTCAACCAAAGCATAGCTCACGAATCAGTAAAGAGTCTCAGTTAAAAAGCAAATTTCACTGATTGCTGATACAGCTTCGCGGAGTGAGAAATTGCCAAAACACCGTGAAATCGCTCAAATTCATAAATCATTCACGCATTACCGGAGCATTCACTACCCTCCGCCGCCACATAAACTGTTCCCTCGATGTAATTCTGGAACCTAGGAATTCAACGCATCGAAAACTCGACATTGGTTTCCAATGCTGCTTTTGCTACCCTTCCGGCAAGTTCAACGTGACGGCTCTCTCTGCATCCTACCGCATGGAGCTCCGCAACACCTCAAGGAAGATGTAAATGTATCGTAAACAGATTTGGCCATGCACGCTTTTTTTGACATTGGTGGTCGGGTTTATAAGCTCGCAATCAGGTTGCGTTGCGGGTAACCGCGTTAACAATTTCGATTTATCGAAACTAAACCCAAAAGCGAACGCAAAAGCGATAAATGTCGGCGGTCGTAATCCAGCACTCATGAAACCAGAGTTGGCAACAGCAAAAGCACCGGCAACCTTTGATGCCAAATTCGAGACCACCAAAGGGGATTTCACGATTACCGTACATCGCGACTGGGCACCTAACGCAGCAGATCGATTTTACAACATGGTTGAAGTTGGATATTTTGACAGCGATATTGCAATTTTCCGAGCGATCGACGGGTTCATGTTTCAATTCGGAATTCACGGCGACCCTGAAGTCAATGCCGCCTGGCGAAACTCAACCATTCCAGATGACCCTTCAACTGGAAAAAAGAATGCGCCGGGGACGCTCTCATTCGCGCAAACGGGAAATCCCAACAGTCGCTCCGTACAGATGTTCTGCAACCTAGGTCTAAATACAATGCTAGACAGCGAGCAACCTGGTGGAGGCAGCCCATTTGTTCCTTTTGCACAAATCAAGACTGGTGCGTCCGTACTCAAGAAGATTAATACTGAGTATGGCGAAAACCCGAAAAATGAAAATGTGCAGAAGCAATTTAAGAAACAAGGGAATGAATACATTTTAGATCGATTCAAAAATATCGATCTCATTAAATCAGTAACGATTCTCGAAACCCCAACCGTTAACACAGTTGGTAGTGATGGAATAACTCCAAACCTGCCGGAGATTCACTAACTTTCGCAATTCGTTCGGGTCGAAAATTCAATCGACCATCGAGCCAGGGTCGCCCGTAGGCAACGCTTTACTGTGTGGATTGTAGTCGTCAATGTTTGAAACGTCGAGTTGCTCGCTGAACCCCGCGTTAGGAACAATCTGAATCTCGCTATGCAAATCAGATTGCTGAGCGAGAACATTGTGATGCCGCGTTAATTCTAAAACTGCAAGAAAAATTCCGACCATCGCTGATTTGTGCATCCCCGCCTCAAAAAGATCCGTGAAGGAGACTCTCTGATGGCTCACAATTCTCGCATGAATTCGTTTCATGTAGATATGAATCGGCGTCTCATCGTAGGTTATATTAGCCTGAGGAACTGGGCGATTGTCTCTTAATACACGCCCGAAAGCACTGACGAGATCCCACAACTCAACCTCATGAATCGGTTGGTCTGCCATATCGACTTTTTGCGTTGGTAAATCATCCGCAATTCGGGCATAGCGTTTCTGCCAGGCGACCCCCTGATCCTCCAACAACGAGCTGGCGTCCTTGAACCGCTTGAACAACAACAATCTTTGGACAAGGTCTTTGCGCGGGTCAACTACTTCTGTCTCGTGATCTTCTTCTGCTTCGGGCCGGGGCAGCATGGCTCTTGCTTTAAGTTCAATTAGTATGCTGGCAACTTCAAGAAAGTCCCCAACCGTATCAATTGAAATCTCTTTCAGGACGTCAATGTATTCCAGATATTTTTCGGTAACGTCGGCCAGCGCAATTTTTGAAACCTCTACCTCGTGCCGACGCACCAGATAAAGCAGGAGATCAACGGGCCCCCGAAAAATATCGCTCTCAATATTAAAATTCAATCAACGGTTCCTGAAACTACTTGCTTGTGCATTACGCAATCCCTCAATTAAGGTGTGCCCTGAGTACTTCAACCACTTTGAACTCAGCGACGCATCCGAATCAAACACGATCGAATTAGTCAGCGGCAACCAAAGAACAGAATCGCAACTTTACGCAGCTTATATTTTTTCTATGGGAAATCATATCGGGTGTTCGTTTACAACGACCATGCCAAAATTAATTCACACTCAAAAAAGACAAGCGTCTAGTTTGCATCGTGGTACCGAATGGAACGAGCGTCCGGCACAGCTTGCTTGATCGGATTATATTGGTTGTTTTCCCAAAGTTGCCCTTTCAAAATAAGCTACGAAAAATACGCAATTTTACATCCCGCAAACCACCCATCCTGCCGATACTTCCAACTGTCAACCTGATTTGTAAACAGGTTACACCATTCGAAGTGAATTTCGCCGCTCAAAATCAATTAGGGAGGAGAAGTGCCGAGAATGCAACAAGATCCAATTCAGATCAAGAACATTCAGCAATTACGACAATTTGTATCTCATACGTTGTGCCAACAAAACGATTTCGAAGAAGGTATTTTTCAGGTCACCGAGAGAATTCTCACTAGAGGCAACCGACCATGTGGCATTTTCTTTTGCCTTCATGGACCGAGGAGCGTCAAACTAACGGCCGTTTGGGAAACCGACAAAAATTCGATTCTGTTTTATGGCTCATCCGGTGAGCGATTTAAAAGAACGGTGCTCGCGATGGCACCTAAAATCCTGTCGCAATAGATTTCGCAATCATATTAACACTTAATACCAAGGATACTCGATATGCTCGTTCTTTCCAGGAAGGAAAGTGAAAAGATCATGTTGGGCGACTCGATTGTTTTAACAATCGTCCGGGTCTCGGGAGACCGAGTCCGATTGGGAATTCAAGCACCATCTGACATGTTAATCCTCAGAAAAGAGCTTGATCCCATGAAGACCAGTGAACCTAAAAACTCGAACGAAAGAAATGATTCGGATCAAAAGAAGGCGGCATGATGCCGAGCTCTTATGATTTTTTTGAACCATCTCTGTTGAAACTCCTCGTGTTGCCACAGGATTTTCCATTATAGAAAACGGTAGTTGTGATCCCGCACAACTACCTTTTTTTATGCGCTATCTCGGAACCGCAATCCACCTCAATACAACTTTTACAAAGGCGATCAAAATTTGGTACATTGAATTTTCAATTTGCCACCGCAGAACACACTGAGACTTCTCCATGCGATTTGTAATTCTCTCGATCATCGGCGTCTTTGGCCTGTCTTTGCTCTCCCCCGTTACAATGCCACTGCATGGACAAGTTCAACCCAAGCCGACCGAACTGCCAAATACGCAACCGCTTTTAATCCCGCAAACTCCACCTCAAGAAGCGCTAAAACGGCTGTCGCTTCCAAGTGGGTTCCAGGCAACTTTATTTGCAGCGGAACCGGATGTCAATCAACCGATTGCAATGACTACTGACGCACGCGGTCGTCTATGGGTGGCCGAATGCAATACGTATTCAGATCGAAAAGAGAATTTCAACACAGAATTGAATGATCGAATTTTAATTCTGGAAGACACCGATGCCGACGGAACGTTTGATAAAAAAACAGTCTTCTGGGAGCAAGCGAAGAAACTCACCAGTATCGAAGTTGGCTTTGGCGGTGTTTGGCTGACTGCAGCACCCAACCTGATGTTCATCCCTGATGCCAACCAAGACGATGTTCCCGACGGTGAGCCAATCATTTTATTAGACGGCTTTGAAGGCGATGTAATTCGGCACAACATTGTTAACGGCCTCCGCTGGGGACCTGATGGATGGCTTTATGGACGGCATGGCATTCAGGCAACCTCTTTTGTTGGTCCGCCTGGAGCGACCGAATCCCAACGCACCCCCATGAATTGTGCGATCTGGCGGTTCCACCCCACTGACCGAACCTTTGAAATCGTCGCTCAAGGAGGAACGAACCCATGGGGTTTTGATTTTGATGAACATGGTGAAATGTTCATGATCAATACCGTCATTGGCCACTTATTTCACGTCGTTCCAAACGCCCGCTATCAACGGATGTACGGTGCACATTTCAATCCGCACCTTTACCAATTAATCGACCAAACCGCTGATCACTTTCACTGGGACGTCAACGAAGAACATTGGGCGGTCGGACGTAATCAAAAAATGTCCGATGGCACCGATCAAGCCGGAGGTGGACACGCACACACCGGACTGATGATCTACCAGGGCAACCAGTGGCCAAAACAGTTTCACAATCGACTTTTCACTGCAAATTTCCATGGACGTCGAATAAACTCCGAATCCATTCATCGCGATGGCAATTCCTATGTCGCTCATCATGGGAAAGACTATTTTAAGTCTGCTGACCCGTGGTTTCGAGGGGTCGAATTGATTTATGGACGCCACGGAGAAGTCTACCTCGCCGATTGGTCTGATATCGGCGAATGCCATGAGAACGACGGGATCCATCGAACCTCTGGTCGAATATTCAAAATATCCTACGGAGACTCAACTCCCGCGGTCCCCGAAAACATTGCCGCTTCTTCGGTTGACCAACTGATACAAAATTTATCACACCCAAACGAATGGGTTGTACGAAAATCTCGACGACGTCTACAGGAGCTGATTGCTGCAGAAATCACACAGTCCTCCCTACCACAATTCACCCCTGAATTGGCCGCACCACTATTAGAAAACCACCGATGGATACCAAAATTTCAAACAGCATTTGACCTAGCTGGAGACACGAAAACGAAACTGAGGATCATGTGGGCTTATTATTCGTGTTTCCCGAATCAAGAACCTTGGCTTCTTGAACGCCTCTCCGAATCAGACGAACACCTGCGAGCATGGGCAGCGCGTTTACTGACCGACGGTCGCATTACAATTTCGGACTCTGGACTCGAACGCATTCTCCAAACCGCGGCACAGGATACGTCGGGACTGGTCCGACTTTACCTGGCCAGTTCAATACCACGATTCACCCCTGACTTTGGGCATCGCTTGACAGCAGAACTTGCCAAGAAATCTCAAGATGCCCAGGACCGAGTTCAACCGAAACTCATCTGGTTTGGCTACGAACCGATCGCCAACCGATTTCCCGACCGGGCGATTGATCTGGCATTCAACTCGAACATTCCGTTACTGACGCAAAATATTGCACGGCGTCTCACTTTCAACATTCCATCTCAGCCTCAGATTGTCGACAAGTTAACGGTTCAACTAAAATCTGAAAAACTTTCCAAAATCAAACCAGTTTTACTTGGTATGACACAAGCCCTGAAAGGTTGGAACCGAGCCCCGACGCCCAAGGACTGGAATGCGACCAAGTCAGCGTTGGCCGCACACAACGACCCAAATATCAATCGTATGCTGGAAGAGTTGGACGTCGTCTTTGGAACAGGCCGAACAATTGAGAAATTGAAAAGCATTGCCAACGATGGCAATTATGATATCCCAGCCCGTCGCCAAGCCATCCTTACTCTCGCAAGTTCACCAAAGGTCACCGATCTTTTCAAATTTCTGCGACCACATCTCAACAACAAGGCCCTCACCACCGCGGTCATCAAAGCGATGGTCAAATGCGATACGCCGTCCGCTGCCAAGGTGATCCTAAATCGATATCCCCATATGGATCCGGAGGGGAAATCGACCGCGATCAACGCCTTAGTCACACGAGAGGCTTGGGCTGAAAATCTACTTCAAGCCGTTGGCACCAATAGAGTTTCAAAGTCAGCAATCTCCGCCTCTCATGCTCGGCAGATTAGCAACTTTGATAATCCAACACTTCTTGCGTTGCTTGAGTCCAACTGGGGATCCATTCGCTCCACTTCTGCGGAGAATGAAAAGAAAATGACTCAACTGAAAGCAAAACTTACATCCGCGCGTCTAAAAAATGGAAATCGTGAACGGGGAATGAAGATTTTTGAAGAGCACTGCGCGGCATGCCATATCATGTTTGGTCGCGGAGGCAAACTTGGCCCTGACCTAACTGGGTCTGATCGAAAGAACATCAACTATCTCTTGGAAAACATCCTCGCTCCCAGTGCTTCGGTCGCGCAAAATTACCAAGTAAGTGTGATTGTTTTGGAGGACGGTCGATTTTTAAGCGGTGTGATCGTCAATGAGAATCAACGCACGCTTTCTCTTCAAACCAAAGACGCGCTGATCACAATTGATCTGACAACGATCGACGAGCGTCGAGAAACTAAAGATTCATTAATGCCTAATGGAATCTTAAACCCAATGACGGATGAACAAGTCACTGACCTATTCTCTTTCTTAAACCAATAGACGGTCGTCAGTCCAAATCACGCTAGAGTTCACAATACGATGTGTCATCGGTAAGTCGACGACATGGGCTTCTCCATTCGTGCTCACTTTCAATTAATTCATCAGCTATTTCCGGCCCCCACGTCCCAGCAGGGTATCCGTAAATCGGAATCGACGGGTCATGCTTCCATGCATTGAGAATAGGTTCTACAAATTCCCAAGTATATTCAACGCTATCACCATGGGCATACAGCGTCGCATCTCCCCGCATGCAATCCAGTAGCAGACGTTCGTAGGCCTCGGGAACGTCGTTGTCTGCCAAATCCGAATAGTGAAAATCCATGCCGACATTTTTCACTTTGAACCCGTCGCCCGGGACCTTCATTCCAAAACTCAGCAACACTCCCTCATCGGGCTGGATTCTAATGATCAATTGATTGTGCTCGGAATGCAGCATCTCCTCTTGCCTTCGAAACAGCGTCTGCGGTGGCTTATTAAAAGTGATACAAACTTCGGTTACCTTCGTGGGCAACCGCTTACCAGTCCGAGCGTAAAACGGAACGCCTGACCAACGCCAATTGTCAATGTAGAACTTGAGTGCCGCATACGTTTCTGTTTTAGAATCATCTGGCACCCCAAACTCTTCGCGGTACCCTTTAACTGGCTCTCCTCGCATCTTAGACGCCATGTACTGCCCGCGAATGCTGTATTTCGACACATCCGATTCAGCGATTGGCCGCAACGATTGAAACAGCTTGGTCTTTTCATTGCGAATTGCAACTGCGTCAGGAGAAATTGGTGGCTCCATAGCAACATGCGCGACGACTTGCATTAGATGGTTTTGCAGCATATCCCGCAGCGCCCCGGAAGTATCGTAATAACCACCTCGCGAGCCTACTCCAATGGGTTCTGCATTCGTAATTTCAACATGATGGATGTAGTTCCGATTCCACAACGGTTCAAAAACTCCATTGGCAAAACGAGTCACCAGAAGATTCTGTACCGTTTCCTTACCGAGATAGTGATCAATGCGGTAGATATCTTCCTCATCGAAATACTGTTTTAGACTCTTGTTGAGTGCCTTTGCCGAGGCAAGATCGGTACCAAACGGTTTCTCAATAACAAGACGACGATAGCTTCCGTCGTGTCGATTTAGTCCGTAGTGGGAGAGGAACTTGGGGATTTTGTCATAGAGAACTGGAGGCGTTGAAAGATAGAACATTACATTCCCCGCCGTCTGGAATGTTTCATCGAGAGTCTCCAGCCTCTCTTTGACCAACGCATAATCATCGACAGAATTCGTATCAATGGGTTGATAGAACAGTCGATCCCGGAACTCCGCAACTAATGCTTCACTCTCGGAATCAAGTTCTAAAAATTCATTGTCGAACAGAACCTGTTCTCGAAATGAATTATCATCGAGCTTGCTACGACTCACTCCGAGCACAGCGAACTTTTTCGGTAGATAATTCCGTTTGTACAAATCGTAGATTGCCGGTATCAGCTTTCGCTTGGCTAAATCGCCAGACGCTCCGAAAATCACAAAGATCAGTGGCTCAATCGTTTCGCTTGTTTCTGGCATCCAACAAAATCCAAAAATGGTCTGGCTTAAGATGATCTGGAGATTTTACGCTTGGGCTGAACTTCCGCTCAGCAAATGACTCATGAACCTCGGTTGTTGATTCAAATAATTCGTGGCTCTGGTGAAACTTAAATGCACCGAAAAACCACTTAAGAATCGCTGACTTCGTCCAGCCAAGGCTAACCGACTAAGCGTTGTAGGTTGAGGAGGCAGTCGTGCCGCCTCGACCAGTCCAGTTGGTATGGAAGTACTCACCGGGCGGGCGATCCGTGCGCTCATAAGTATGGGCGCCAAAATAGTCCCGCTGAGCTTGAAGTAAATTCGCCGGCAAACGCTCGGTTCGGTAACCGTCAAAATAGGCCAACGCCGCACTAATGGCAGGCATTGGTATTCCAAGCGTCGCAGCGGTTGCCACTACCCTTCGCCACGCCGATTGAGCATTTTCAACCGCCGATTCAAAGAACGGATCCAGTAACAAATTCGTCAGGCCGGCATCTTTTTCAAATGCGTCCCGGATGTTGCCTAAAAAAGCGGAGCGAATAATGCAGCCACCACGCCACATCAAGGCAATCGCGCCATAGTTCAATTCCCAATCCTTCTCATCGGAAATTGCCCGCATTAGTTGGTAGCCTTGAGCATAAGAAACAATTTTGGAAGCGTAGAGCGCCTGCTCAAGATCATTGACCAACGCCTCGGGGTCACCATCAAATTTTGAATCCGGTCCTTTCAGAACTTTGGAGGCACTCACCCGCTCGTCTTTTAACGCTGACAGGCATCGAGCGAAAACCGCCTCACCAATTAACGTTAACGGTTGACCAACATCGAGGGCTGAAATCGCAGTCCATTTCCCCGTCCCCTTTTGTCCAGCTTTGTCAAGAATCACATCGACGGTTGAAGTTCCGTCCTCGTCGACGTAACCGAGGATGTCCCGGGTGATTTCGATCAAATAACTATCCAGCACGCCGTCATTCCACTTTGAAAAGACATCGTGCATCTGCTGATTTGACATCCCCAGACCGTCTTTCATCATTTGATAGGTCTCGCAGATCATCTGCATATCGCCATATTCGATTCCGTTGTGGACCATTTTTACAAAATGCCCAGCACCGCCGCGCCCAACCCACTCACAACATGGCTCGCCAGCGTCCGTTTTTGCCGCAATCGCTTGAAAGATTGGCTTAACGTGTGACCATGCCGCAGGATTTCCACCGGGCATAATACTCGGCCCCTTCAATGCGCCTTCTTCTCCTCCAGAAACGCCTGTTCCAATGAAGAGAATTCCACGAGCTGCTAGATCATCCGTCCGACGAATACTGTCCGGGAACTCACTATTCCCTCCATCGATAAGGATATCCCCCTCGTCCAGATGTGGGAGCAAGCCGTCGATAACTTTGTCCACGGCTGCGCCCGCTTTGACCATGATCATCACTCGACGCGGCCGCGCTAATTTTGAACAGAGTTCCTCTAATGAGTGAGCTCCGCCAATCGTTTTTCCTGCCGCCCGACCCGCCAGAAACTCATCGACTTTTGAAGTCGTTCGATTGTAAACTACAACGTTGTATCCATTGCTCGCCATGTTGAGAACTAAATTTTCTCCCATAACCGCAAGACCGATCAAACCAATATCCGCGTCAGACAATCGAACTCTCCTTATTTTACGCTCGTTGGAACGACAACAGCCTCACTCACTGCTTTGCCAGTTTCCAATACACGTATTTCTCAATTTATTAGTGGTCAGAACTGTCGACATTTTAGACCATCTGAACGTTTTCTAACAGCGAGCTGGTTGAATTGATCTTCATTTCAGCTTCGCCCCCGATCTTCTCAGCATCGCCTCGTTAATTCACACCCTCAAGGCAATCCCTTTGCCTCCAACAAAAGCTACAGCAACCTATAGCAACGCTAACTGCGAATTAACGTCCTTAAGAATCACAGAAACAAAAAAAGAGGGCTTCAAAAAAGCCCCCTTTCTAAACGCAATCTATTAAAACCCCCAAGCTAATCTATTTTCGGGATTGGGATTTCATCTCAAACGGGCCATGGTCGCTCGCAAGATTGACCGCCAGATAATACAGCTTAGCCGCCGAAACCAGTTTTTTAAAATTGATGTCTTCCACTTCATCTGATGGACGGTGATAGTCCGGATGAAAACCTCCAAACAAAAACGAAACCGGAACACCTTTTTGGTAAAAGTTAATTTGATCACTTCGGTTCCACACATCTTCTTCGTCTAATTCAAAACGAAAACCGACTGACTCATTGGCTTTTAACACGATGTCGTGAATGTCTGTCTCACCTTTTTGACTACCAACAAGATGGATACTTCCCTCATTTTCCTCTGAGGTTTCATCTTTTGTTTCTTCGTTCCTACCAACCATGTCGATATTGAACATGCAGATCATATCTTCCAGCGGTTTGGTTGGATTGTCGCAATAATGCTTTGAACCAACTAAGCCGATTTCTTCCGCTGCAAACCAAATAAACAGCACGCTTCGTTTGGGACGCACTGGATTCAACGCAAACGCTTTGGCAATACTCAAAACCGCCGTCGACCCCGATCCATTATCGTCGGCACCTGGGTAAACCTGTCCCCCTCGAATCCCGAGATGATCAAGATGCGAACCAAGGACTACGTACTCGTTCTTTAAATCAGGATCCGAACCTTCCAGCCACGCCACAACATTAGGAACGGCGGCTTGCTCCTCGCGGAACCTCATTCGGATCGTAATTTCTTGAGGAGCCCCATTCTTGGTCTCTTCAGGTTGGTAGATGGCAACGCCGGGCTCGTCGGCTGGATTTATCCAACGTGGCTTTCCACCGAGCCCGCGAATAAGTGACTTCGCGGCTGCATTTTTTATTGTGCCCGAAATCCCAGTTACGCGATTGGGCACTCCCTCACGAACCAATTGTGTAATCGACTTGGGTTCGTCGTTGATTACGCGGATAGCTCCCAAAGGTCGCTGACGGGCAATTTGCATTGCAGCCGATCTTGAGGCCGCAGCATCGGCAGAATAAAACACAATTTTGTCCCGCAACTGAGTTCCCTGAGGAAGCCCAGTGTTGGGGCCGGAGAAATTAATAAAGACAACTGGTCCCGTTAGTTCCTGAGCATCGGAGTATCGCTCAAATCCCATATTGCCAACAGCATCAATCTTCAGCCCCTCCGGGCCGGAAATAAAACATTCTTCGAGTATTGGCATCCGACGCTTCATTGGCAACATTTGAAAATAAGTCCCGTTATTTCCAATCGGCTCAAGCCCAAACTCTGCGAGCTTTCCAGCAACCCAGTGAGCAGCCTTCGCATACCCCGGTTGGCCAGTCCCTCTCCCCTCGAATCTGGGACCTGCAAGAATCCCTAACCACTCCTGTGCCTGCTCGATCGTCATTGAGTCATACCCTGTCTTCAAATCGGCAGGCGGAGGAGATGGCGGCGAATACTGCCCCCAAACCGACGTACAACAGAGTCCCATGGATACAAAAATCCCGAATGCAAACAATCCAAGTCTGTTCGCCAGCTTAACCTGCGAAACCATATTATTACCCTATGTGTTTATTGAGACGGCATCCAACGATAAATCAACGAACGATAATTCGAACGTCTTGCCAGAAGACTTAATACAATGCCGTCTAAAAGGTTAGTGAGTTGAAACCAACTTTGCCAGCACTGGCCGTAGTTGCGTCAAGATTTTGCAACTTTGGAGAAATCCGCCGATTTGATTGTTAGCATTCTAACGGGTTCCACTTAAAGAAACCGGATTGATTACACCTAAAAGGCCCGAGCAGGTCGCAGTCTCAATAGTGCAACCGATTCGCCATAGTCTACAATCTGATCTCTGCGCGGCAGTTCGGTCACAAGCGACTTGCCACGCATTCAATTCTTCAATCATTACCTGAAGCGGAGCGCTCTCATCGACGCTGTAAAATTCAACCAAACTGCCTGGAACAAAATGGCCGCTGCAGGAGACAAGTACTACCGCGGCATGACTCCCGAGCAAATTGAAAAGGCTCGCAATTCCGAATTTAGGATCAGGGTAACTCCCACCCGTGCAGTTCCCGATCACTGGCTCGCGTCAATTGAAGGACAATCTGTCCTTTGCCTTGCTGGCGGAGGGGGACAACAGGGGCCTCTATTAGCTGCCGCAGGTGCTAAGGTTACGGTGTTCGATTTGAGTGAAATTCAATTACAACGAGATCTCGAAATTGCCGAACGCGAAAACCTCACGCTGGACACAGCGCAAGGTGACATGCGGAATCTCAGCTGTTTCGAAGACGAACGATTCGACTTAATTATCAGTCCGTGCGCAACTTGTTTCTGCCCAACTGTCAAAGAGATTTGGGCCGAGTCCTTTCGCGTTCTTAAACCGGGCGGATCTCTCATCGTTGGATTCATCAACCCAGTTTATTACATCTTTGATGCCGCAAAACTGGATCGCGGGAAATTTGAAGTCCGGCATTCAATACCGTACTGCGATTTTGACTTACCGGAGGAGACGAGGCTAAAGCTGCTTGGTCCCGACCGCCCCGTCGAATTTGGCCACAGCCTTGAGGATCTAATTGGACTGCAACTCAAAGCCGGATTTGAAATGACTGGATTCTTTGAAGACGGCTGGGGAGACAACGATAAACTGAGTTCGATGATCAACGTTTTCATTGGGACCAAAGCAACGAAACCAAACTCCCGCTCCTAACGCGGCCCGCAACTATACCACTCCCAGCACAAGTTCAATGGTTTCACGGTTCACGTTTTCAATCACGCCCTTCTCAGTAATAATCGCCTGAATATAATCTGCGGGCGTTACATCAAAAGCCGGATTGTAAACCTCAACGCCATCAGGGGCAGTCTGGCGACCGAACCCATGTGTAATTTCTTTTGAACAACGTTCTTCGATCGGAATCTCGTCCCCCGATTCAATTGCAAGATCGAAGGTAGAACTCGGAGCAGCAATGTAAAACGGAATGCCGTGAGCCCGCGCCAAAACTGCCAACGAATACGTCCCAATTTTGTTCGCGGAATCTCCATTGGCGGCAATACGGTCAGCACCGGTGACAATCGCCTGCACCCGCCCTTCCCGCATTACTTGAGCGGCCATCGAGTCACAGATCAACGTCGCCTTAACCCCTCGCTGCATCAACTCCCAGGCAGTCAGTCTAGCCCCTTGGAGAAGCGGGCGAGTTTCATCGACATAAACGTGAAGTGACTGTCCTCGATCCTGCGCTGTAAAAAAGACTGAAAGGGCGGTTCCGTACTCCGCGGTTGCCAATCCGCCTGCGTTGCAGTGAGTCAAAACTCCTTCCACCCCTTTCAACAAATCTGCCCCGTGCCCGCCAATCGCGTGGCACATCTGTCGATCCTCCTCGTGAATGGCCATGGCTTCGGCCAGCAAAGACTCACGAAGTTGATCGACTCCAGCAAAATTTGCCCGCTCTCTATCCGCAAAGCGACGCATCCGCTCAAGCGCCCAAAACAGATTGACTGCTGTTGGGCGACTCGTCGCGAGATATTCAACAACTTCGTTCAGTCGCGCGAACAAGGCTTCTTCACCTTCTTCCACGGATTGAAGCCCCAAGACCACTCCGTAGGCTGCCGCAATTCCAATTGCAGGCGCACCACGAACGCGAAGCATTTTGATTGCTTCCCAAACCGTTTCCACATCCTCACACTCGATCCGAACCATTTCCGTCGGAAGCCTAGTCTGATCAATCATGTCAAGGCAACCAGATACGCCGCCCTGCCAGATCATTGTTTCAACTTTTGTCGTCTCGGTCATTTTTATAATCCGTCCTAGTGCGAATGCAGGCAGCGTTGCCAACTCATACCTCGGCAAACTGCACCGCAGACTTAGCCGTTAGGCTCGTTTAAGGAGGCCTTAAAATTCGCATTCTTCGTTTCAATTTTGCCAACGAGTTCTTTTTTGAACTTATGAAAGGCGGCTCGCAATTCAGGGTCGCCCGTTGCAAGAATCTGTACGGCAAATAAACCCGCGTTGCGTGGACCGCCCATGCCAACCGCCATCGAAGCCACGGGGACATCGCCCGGCATTTGAACCGTTGCCAATAGCGAATCCATTCCACCAAGGTCCGCAGTAGGTACAGGAATGCCAATGACAGGTAAAACGGTGTGAGCCGCAACGACACCAGCTAGGTGGGCTGCACCGCCGGCGGCGGCGATAATAACTCCGATGCCTCGCTCTTCGGCGCTGGTTGCATAATCTGCAACTGCGTGAGGTGTGCGATGTGCGCTCATCACATTGACTTCAAATTCGATACCGAATTCTTCAAGTGCGACGGCGACTTTCTTAATTTTTGGCCAGTCACTGTCACTGCCCATCAAAATACCAACTCTTGGAGTTCCCATCTTATCTCTCGCCTGTAATTGTTGAAATTAAGCCTTTTTCAAAAACAACAGTTTATCGAGTTTCGGCGAGTTGTTAAGTCCGTCCGAGGGCCAAATATTCCCGAAAGTGGAAGCCGCGGCAAAGCTCAGACTACCGAAGCGATTCTTCAATTGACTCATTTGGATCAGATGAAGATCTTTTTTCAAGAACCATTCGGATGGGAACCTCGCCAAATTCGAGTGAATCCCGGAGAACACCTAAGAGATATCTACGATAAGTCTTTGAAAAAGCGTCGGGATTGTTGCATTTCAACATGATTGTTGGGGGTTCAATCCCAATTTGTGCAGCGTAATAAATCTTCGGTCGTTTCTTATTAGACGCCATGGGCGGCGGGTGCTTTATTAAAGCTTCCTTAACAATCCGGTTAAGTTTGGGCGTGCCGACCCTTGCACGCGATTGCTTGAAAAGCATTTGGGCATGATTCATTAAACGCTTACAGTTTTGCCCTGTCTGACCGGTTACAAACGCAATCGGGGCATTCCAGAGCGTCGAAAAATTGTCGTGGATATAGTCCGCCCAACGCTCCGTCACCATATGCTCAGCCATTAAGTCCCATTTGTTGACAACAAAAATGACCGGCTTGTAAGCCGCTTCAATGTAGCTGCACAACTGGCGATCAACCTTGCTGATACGCTTACTGCAATCGAACATCATCAGAATGACGTCGGCATGACGGATGGTGCGGTGCGCTCGGTGGGTTCCATACCAATCAATATCAGTCCGCACACTCTTGCCGCGTCTTAATCCAGGCGTGTCGATTGCCACCATCGTCTTCCCGTCCAACTCAAACCGCACATCGACACTATCCCGCGTCGTCCCCGCAACCTCACTAACAATCATTCGCTCGGACTGCACCAAGCTGTTAACGAAAGTACTCTTCCCAACGTTACGCCGCCCGACCAATGCGAACTTCATTTCAGGGCGACGAGTTTCTCGTTGGTCGACTTCTTCCTGTGTCGGCAGTTGCTTCATAATCGCAGCAACTAAGTCTTTTTTGTGACGATTATTTTTAGCACTGCAGCAAACCGGTTTCCCGAACCCGAGCGAGAAAAAATCATTCGCCTCTAGCTCCCAATTATCGCCATCGCATTTGTTAGCGACGATCAAAATGGGCTTGTCTAATCCTCGCAACCGCCGGGTCACTTTTTCATCCAACGCAACCTTGCCGTCGCGAACATCAACGACGAACATCAGCAAATCGGCTCCTTGAATTCCGATCTCGATTTGTGCCTCAATCTCTTCATCGAGGTGGTCAACGTCATTGATACCGATTCCGCCTGTGTCGACGATTTCAAAATAGCGCCCGTCCTCTTCCAACATGAATGTCATGCGATCGCGAGTTACCCCCGCCATATCGTCGACAATGGCCAAACGGCGGCCCGCCAGCCAATTGAAGATGCTGGACTTGCCCACATTCGGGCGACCAATGATTGAAACTTGAGGAAGTGCCATGGATTGCTCAGGGTTGCTCAGACGAAATCGCCTGTACAGGAAAAATAATGAACAGTGGAGATTATTCCGGGTTTGCCTTAAGGAAGAAGACTCAAGAAACGCAAACCTCAAGATGCGACCACAAAAACAGGTGGAATCGCTTTATTTTGTCGACAAATCGCAAAAACAAGCCTCAATCTCCGGAGGCCACTTTTCATCTAGTCTGTGATTCTTTCCAATAATAGCTGTTTGTCAATTGTTAAAGCAGAATCAAACGGTCAATCAATGCCAGAAGTTGAAAAACTTTCTAATAATCAGGGTGAAACCGCCGGTGCACCACTCAATGAGGCCGAACTGGCGAAACTGTTAGGACAACACCTACTGAGCCTGCAGGCCGCTGGGTTAACCCATATACCCAAAAGAACCGGTGAGTCGGCTCTCGATCTGCAACAAATTCTTGCCACCGCTGCATCCGACGTTCTCCCGATAGCAAAAGAAACGGCCCCTCCCGCCGACTCTGCCGATAAAAATTATTCGCCCAAAACTCCAACTGATTCCGCAAACGAAATCAAAGAGGCGCCCCGCCCAAATTACAACGACACTACGAACACGAATAAGCCGGCAACCGCACCAACCATAACCCCAGCTAATTTTGACGTTTCTCATCGCCTGACCACACCTCAACGCGAGGAAGCGTTGCAAATTCTTCAAACTGAAATTTCAGAGTGCACGCGTTGCGACGATTTAGCAAAAATGCGAACTCAAACGGTCTTCGGCGTCGGCTCGCCAAATGCGCGACTCGTCTTCGTTGGCGAAGCCCCCGGGGCTGATGAAGATCGAATTGGGGAACCATTCGTCGGCGAAGCTGGAAAGTTACTCGACAAAATCCTCACAGCCTGCAAATTGCAACGAGAAAATATTTTCATTTTGAACACAATCAAGTGTCGCCCTCCTGGAAATCGCAATCCCTCACAGGTCGAACTTTCTAATTGTTGGGGTTATGCCGAGCGCCAACTCGATATCATTCAACCTGAATTTATCTGTTGCCTTGGATCTGTAGCCGCCCGAACCCTGCTAAAAACGACGCAATCCTTGGGAAAGCTAAGAAAACAGTTCCATTCGTATCGGGGCAGTCGGGTCCTAGTGACCTATCATCCGGCTTATTTGCTTAGAACGCCTTCTGCCAAACGACACGTTTGGGAGGACATGAAGATGCTGATGAAAGAAATGGGTGTGGAGTTGTCGAACTAGCCAGAAGGAAAGACAGCGTTGTTGCGATGGAACTTCCGCTTGGCAAAGCCAACTGTGTGCTCCTGATTCCGAATTGGCTGCGAAAGGTGTCTTACACGACAGCTACCATTCGGAAAAACCGTTATTTCCTGCGTCTTGACTAGATTTGAGCACGAAGCCTTGCCAAAAGGTTCGATTTTCTTGCTAAATTCGCAATACGCAACTAATATTAGACTGAACAAAAATTAGGCTTTAGGTAATCTAGCAAACTTAATCCGGCTAGATTCCACAGATAAAATCAGGCAACTGATTGGAGAACCAAATGCTTGGTCGTTACGTGAGAAATTGTGCAATTCTATTCGCCGCATTCAGTATGGTGCTGGCCTTCCAATCATCCGTGATGGCTCAGGGTGCCAATGGCGGCGGTAACGGAGGCGGCAACGGAGGCGGTAACCAAGGCGGCAATGGCCCTGGAACGGGTGGTATCGAGATCGATGCCAACGGCGTCCTCATGAATCGGATGACCAAAGGCGATGCAGCACTGCTCAGTCGTGCTCGCTACGAAGCAGCCAAAGCTTCGGTTAACAAAGATCTTCAAAAGTCTTCTAAGCTAAGAAAGATCTCGCTGACTCGTCTCGAGAAAGAGGTTGAGAAACTTGTCAACGCTGGCCAAACGGTTCCTCCGGATATGAAGTATCTCGCGGGCATGACTAAAATCAGCCACGTCTTCTTTTACCCAGAAACAAAAGACATCGTGATCGCCGGCCCAGCCGAAGGTTACTTCATCAACGCCGACAACCGCGTCGTTGGAATGAAGTCAGGACTGGCAACACTGCAACTGCAGGATCTGATCGTTGCACTCCGCTGCTTCGACGCAGAAGGAAATCAAACACCAATCATCTCATGCTCAATCGATCCGACTCAGGAAGGTCTTGCTAATTTTCGCGACACCTACACTCGAATCGCGAAAAGCGGAAACTTCCGTCGCGGCATGGAAAACCAAGTCGTTAACGCTTACAAGCAATCGCTTGGCATGCAGCAAATCACTGTCAACGGCGTTTCAACAAAAACGAATTTCGCCCGGGTCATGGTGGAAGCAGATTACCAAATGAAGCTGATGGGCATTGGCCTGAAAGCTCCACCAGCAGGTGTCAAAATCACCAGCTTCATCGAGAAGGCAACTCCAACTTCAGTCGCCAAGAGCTCACTCCAGCGTTGGTTCTTCCAACCTGAGTACGACTGTGTCGCAGTCAACGCCGACCGAACAGCAATGGAGTTAGTCGGAAATCGAGTTAAGCTAGTCGGCGAAGACGAGAGTGTTGCCGCCGGCGGAGTGCGGAAGCGAACCGGAGGCGTGAACCGAGCCAGCATGGCCTTCTGTAATTCATTCACTCGCAATTACACACAAATGGAAAAGAAGGACGCACTTTGGGGCGAACTTCGAAACGTGATCGACCTTTCCGTAGTCGCAGCGTTCATCCAGAAAATGGATCTTTACAGCCAGGCAAACTGGAACCTAGGTGTCTTCGGCGATGAGTCAAAACTGCCCGTAGAAACCCTCAGTTCACCAACAATGGTCGCACCAGTTGCCAACGCCGTCTGGAAGGGGAATTACTTCATGTCTCCAATCGCCGGTGGAATTAACATCCAACCCCGAATTGCCTTGAACTCAGACCGAATTCAAGCCGATGAGGATGGCTCAATTGAAAAGGTTAAGAGCCAGATTGATCTTTCGAAGTTGGCCGAAGGTCAGTGGTGGTGGGACTAACCCTAGAGCGTTAGCGACTTCCAATTAGAAAACACTAAGGCGGCCCACCGGGTCGCCTTTTTTATTTGCACGAAAATCGACTCTGCAGCACAGATAGCCGCCAACTACCGCGCCAAGAATGCGATGTAAAAAAACCACCCATTAAGCGGCCATTTGCGGCAAAAACCACCGCGAAAGCAGGCTTCATTTGCATTTTTTTTAAGTTCCTTCCAAATAAGATGGACTTGCAACGAATAAAAATCGTTATCTAATCATGACAACGACTTCCAACTCCCGTTTTTCACTCAGTCTGGCAACTGCACTCAGCAATGATCAAGATTCGTGGCTCCAAAGACTCGACAACAGCGCTGATGGCTTACCCAGCGTTTGGTTACCCGAGTGGTGCCTATTGGCGAATCCATGTTTCGGGAGTTATCTCGCAGAACCCCGCAGTTTTTAGCATGCGGCAACGAATGATGATCCGGATGCTTGGCGGAGTCATGCAAGCCACTCCAGATCAAATGCAGTGTGAAATGTTCCAAGAGCGGATAAAACCGTTCATGGCAGAAGGCGACCACCGCCAACCAATCCTTGTCACATTCAATGGAAAGAAGTACTGCCTTAAAAAGAAGACCCGTCGAAATGGTCATTTCGATGACTCGTTTGTAATTGACCGGGACGAAGTCGATTCCGTTGCGACTTCGGTCGGCGGTACGCCACAAATTAAACTGTTGATCTCAACTGAAGACCAAGCCAATACACCGGTTGAGTGTGTTGCCAAGCTTTACCCGACCCGCGGCATCAGCGTCGTTTCTGACATCGATGACACGATTAAAGATTCAATGGTAATTGATCGCCGGGAACTTCTGGTTAACACTTTTCTGCGAGAATTTCGCAGCGTCGATGGAATGTCTGACGTTTACCGTCAATGGGAAGCCAACGGTGCCGGGTTTCATTACGTTTCCTCCAGTCCCTGGCAGTTGTTCCAATCATTGCAACAAATGCACTCGATTCACGACTTTCCCAACGGCACGATGCACCTCCGGAATTTTCGCCTACGCGACCAGCTGTTAAAGCGAATCATTTTACGGCGAAAGGGAAAAGCCTCGGAAATTAAGCGGTTGATGGAATATATGCCCGACCGCGATTTTATTCTTGTTGGCGACTCGGGAGAGAAAGACCCTAAAATCTACCTGAAAATGGCCCGCCATTTTGGCGACAGAGTCAAGGGCGTCTTTATTCGAGAGATTGCAGAAAGACCGCTAGAAACCGACCTTTTTCGCAAACTCCAAGCTTCAACCGCCGCTGGAAACTGCAAAAAGTTCTCAACTGCAAAAGAATTAGCCAATCTCTCCTCAGAAATCTTCGTTCAATGACGATGGTAGAGGGGTGACTTCGCAATCATGGATGGCTAATCGACTCGGAAAAAACCGAGATTAGCACTTGTCAAACCCTCCACGATTCGCGATATTTCAACGCTTAATCGGAGTCTCGCCTCGTGCGTTGCGGGGAGTGATGGCTACGTTCTTGTGTTTGTTTGCCAAAACATACACAGGAAAAGTTCACCAATTGAAGCAATGGAGCTCATTGAAGATGGCACGTTATTCTGGCCCAAAAGGCCGCGTCAACCGACGCCTACAATCGCTGATTTACGAAACATCCGGTGCCGCGAAGGCCCTGGAAAAGAGGGGTAATCAGCCTCCCGGGATGCACACCCGTTTCCGCCGCCCATCCAACTACGGTATGGCGTTGATGGAAAAACAAAAGATCAAGCATTATTACGGCCTCGGTGAGAGGCAGTTGCGTAGATACTTTGGAAAAGCGACTCGCCAAAAAGGAAACACTGGTGAAAACCTACTTCTTCTTTGCGAACAGCGATTGGACAACGTAATTCGACGGGTTGGCCTTGCCAAAACGCGTTCGCAAGCACGGCAAGGTGTTGCTCATGGCCACTTCCGCGTGAACGGCATCAAAGTGGATCGTCCGTCTTACTTACTTCGCCCAGGTGACATCATCACCGTTCGCCCACGTCAAAACATCCTCAAGATGTATCAAGCGATTCGCGAGCAAGGCGTTGAAGGCGAAGGCTGCGAGTGGGTCTCATTTGATTCAGACACACTGACCGCTAACGTTCAGGGCATGCCATCGGGAAGCGACATTAGCCTTCCGGTAGATGCGAACACCGTGGTCGAATTCTTGTCTCGATAGATAATCTAAGACAATTGAAACCTAATGGCGCGGCCTAGTCCGCGCCATTTTTAGGCGCGGTGCTTAAACTACGGGCACCGCATTTCGATACCCCATCCAACTTGTGATTGATGGGGCCCCATTATACGTTTCCATTTCGTGGAGCTTTTCAATGCAGACGCAACTCGTTGTTATCGGTGGTGGACCCGGCGGCTATGCCGCAGCATTCTTGGCAGCAGACGAAGGCATGGATGTTGTTCTAGTCGAAGCGGAAGGTCGACTCGGAGGAACCTGCCTGCTTCGGGGTTGTATTCCCTCAAAAGCCCTCCTTCATGTCGCGAGAGTCGTTTCAGAAACTCAGGAGATGGAACATGACTGGGGTGTATCTTTTGGTACTCCCACCATTGAAATTGATAAATTACGCGAACGTAAGAATAAGGTCATCGAAACTCTTTCGGGTGGACTCGGTGGACTTGCTAAAAAACGCAAGGTAACGATTGTCAAAGCGTTTGCCAAATTTGAATCTGCCAACACGCTCTGCCTCGACGGGGACGATCCGTCGATTCCCGAAGGTGGAAAAATTCATTTTGAAAATGCAATCATCGCTACTGGCAGCACCCCGGCATTCCCGGGTGCTTTCAACATCGGCTCCGACCGAGTCATGGACTCCACAGGTGCACTGGAACTCAAAGATATCCCGGAAACAATGCTGGTAATCGGCGGCGGGTATATCGGACTTGAAATGGGAACTGTGTACGCCAATATGGGTACCAAAGTAAGTGTCGTGGAACTCCAGGATGGATTACTCATGGGGGCAGATCGCGATCTCGTGCGACCGCTCGCCAAGAGACTAAAATCGCTATTCGAAGACCGCATTTTCTTGAACACTAAAGTCGGCAGCGTCTCAAAATCTGGCGACGACAAGGTCGAAGTCACGTTTGAGGGTCCAGCAAAATTTGGCTCTGAAAAATATGATCGCGTTCTCATTTCAGTTGGAAGAGCCCCGAGCACAAGAAACATCGGACTCGAAAATTTACCTGGGATAAAAACGGATCAAAGGGGCTTCATTGCTCACAATGACAATCTACAAACCGGCGAAAAGAATATTTACGTAATCGGTGATGCTGCCGGCGAACCCATGTTGGCTCACAAAGCGAACCACGAAGGTCGACACGCAGTCGAAGTCATCCTTGGACACGCCACAACGTTCGACAAACGCGCAATTCCAGCCGTCGTTTTCACCGATCCTGAGATTGCCTGGGCCGGACTCACCGCAGAAGAGGCCAAAAGAGATGGAGTCTCCCACCAAGTCGTTGCTTACCCGTGGGCTGCCAGTGGTCGCGCTCAGGCGCTCGGCCGCACCGAGGGAATGACGAAATGGATTGTCGATCCCGAAACAGAAAGAATTCTTGGGTGCGGAATTGTCGGCCCCAATGCAGGCGAGCTAATCGCAGAGGCGGCTTTGGCGATCGAAATGGGCTGCGTTGTACGAGATATCGCCGAGACGGTTCATGCCCATCCAACGCTCGGAGAGACCATGATGAATGCGGCGGAAGTCTTTTATGGGACAGCAACCGAGATTTACAAACCTAAGAAAAAAGCCACCAAGTAACACTTCTGCTTGCGGTAAATGACGATGATAAAATCGAGTAATTTAGGGAGGTTAGTAATCAGATTAGCCTTCACACGACTGCGGCGGCAACTGGCTCGGCTAACCAGCAAGACTGAAGTTTTATCTTCGAAAAGTTTGCAATCGCTTAGATTGAACGGTATTTCGATTTCTTAAGGGATAGAATGGGCAACCGGTAGGGTAGTCTTGTAACTGGGACTTCAGCCCCTTCAAAAATGAAAATGCGAAACAAAAAGTGGCTGGTTAATTAAGGGAGAGGCTCCATATGCGCACGGAAATCCAGATCCTATTGATTGGAATTGGCGGCGCTCTCGGGGCGATTTCTCGATTTGGTATTGCGGAGGTTTCGAAACGATTTTTCCCGGAATCACTACCCTTTGGGACTCTTATCGCCAACCTCATCGGATGCTTTTTAATTGGATTGATCATCGGAAGCGGCCATTCTGAAAAAAGCGAGTCCATTCGGTTAGGGTTCGGAATTGGCTTTCTGGGAGCCTTGACGACGTTTTCAACTTTTGGCGCCGAGACGATTGGACACGTTACTGAAGGCAACCTTCTGATCGCTTTTGGAAATATCTCCGTCAACGTGTTGCTTGGACTGGTTTTTGTATTCCTGGGGATTCTTGCGGGCAGGAAAATGGCTTAACGCAGAAGCCGTTTAATCGCATGATCCTCTAGAAAGTCTCAAAAGACAGAAAACCTTACCATCTAAGGCCGTTCCTTTGACTCCTTCGTTGACCTTATCTAATGCAAGATTTAGACTTAGTGATAAATTCGGCTTAACAGAACTCCATCGAGTTCGAAGCTGCCCGAAAGAAAAGTTGATTCATGGACCCTTTACATTTTTGCATCGCTGTCGCCCCCTTGGCAGTTTATCTGTTTTTATTGGGTGTGCTAAATTTAAAAGGGTTCCCGTTCGTAACGACTGGTTCGCGGGACGGGGCCGCGCTAGCGATCGGAATGGTCGGGTTTGTCATCATTGGACCAATGGAATTATTCTTTCCAGAAGGCGCCGCGAGTCGCTTTGGTGCTTGGGTGTGGATCATGCTGATCATCTTTTACGCACTCTGTATTTCGCTTGTCGTTCTGCTGATGAGGTCGAGGATTGTGATTTACAACGTGACCCAGGAACAACTACGCCCCTTGCTTACCAGCGTGGCCATGAAACTCGACCGTGGTAGTCGCTGGAGTGGCGACAGTCTTTTCCTTCCTGAGAAACAAGTTCATTTGCACATTGAAACCAATGACTGGTTGCGGAACGTCCAATTGACAGCCGGAGGCAACCACCAAAGCTATGAGGGCTGGGAAGCTCTCGAAAAAGAACTGTACAAAGCCCTCAAAAAAATGCCAGTCGGTCCCAACATGGCCGGCATACCACTACTCTTGATTTCCGCTGGGTTAGCGATCACCTCAGCAGTTTGGATGCTCAACGACCAAGCCGCTGTGGCCCAGGCTCTTCAAGATCTACTGCGCAAGTAAAACCTGCTGGGCGCCAAACTCAACGCGTTCGCCGATCTGTTTTCCCCTTGAGTATGCTTCGCAAAACAGGCTCGTAGGCGTCGGCGTAGCGAACCATCCCCAAATCACTAGGATGCGATCCATCCGTTGCCCCCTCTCCGTCACTCCCCAACAGTTTTTGACCGTCTAGGTAGAAAATATTGTTTTCACCGGCAGCCAACAAAGACTGATAGGCAGTCTCGAGACTTGCTCGATTCTGTTGATGAAAATCTTTTGAACGTTGATAGAAAACCGAGTTTGTCATGGCCCGATCTTCCACCAGTAAAATCGGGATCTCCGGGTGGTATTTACGCAATCGCTTAACGAACGGTACGGCTCGTTCACTGACAAGCTTACCATTCATATTAGGCAGGCAATCGACCGCGATCACCGATGGGTCAAGCTCCCCGATTAAATCCGCAACCGGCAATTCCATTTTACCGTTCCCGGAAAACCCAAGATTGACAACGGGGCGGTTCAAGCGGCGCCCCAAAATACTCGAAATACTCATCCCTGGCCGAGACGCACAAGCGCCATGCATTATCGAGGTTCCGTAAAACACAATTGGTTTTTTACGAGCCAACATTGGCTTTAATTTCGCACTTTTCTCGATTCCAATTTCAAGCTTTTCGACCCCGTTGTAGAGTGGGAAATAGAGTGCGAACTCTCGAGATTCTTCCGAATTGGAATTGGACAATGAATCAATGCCCTTAGCGAGAGTTGCCTCGACGCTTGTTTGTGTCGGCCGCGACACATTTACCCACCGTAAATCGCCTCCCTCTGTTTTGGCATACAAATCAACCCCGCTTACGCCGGTTGCAGGCATGTGATTCATGGCCAGTCTAGCCGAAGACAGCTGATACCGTACTTTTACCACCGGTGAATCGGTAGTAAACCGAGCGACCATGCCAGCAGAGTGGCGACTTAAATCCCACACCGCCTTGCGTAAACCAGCTTCTGCCTTTGCCGGCAAACGGTCGTAGGGCTTCGCCGTCTCGCGGTAGGCTCTACCTTCCACTTCCCAGTTTGCAACATTGAACCAAGCCGTCGATCCATCGATCTCTGGCTCATCCATCTGGCGCGGCTGCAAAGCATGGTCTCCAGAAACCGATTGCCCGAGCGTTCCTAAGCCAAGCAGGGCCGTTGACTGCAGCGTCCACTTGATTGCAACTCTTCGATTAATTTTTGTCATCACTTAATCCAAACTCCAAAATTCGATTTACTGCGTAAAAAACACCGCTGGCGAGTGGCCCCAGCGATGCGAGCACCGTCTTAAAGCGATCAGGCGAACCGTTGGGATTAAGCCAGATAAATTAATTATTTCAAAACTACGAATCAGGGAACCGCTCGCTGTTTTTCCAACCGCAACGTCTCCGCTTATTCAAGCAAATTATAACAGCTTTCAATCCGATAATGACATTGGATGACTCTGTTTAAATTTTAAACAGATCCAACGAAGGAACGCAGGTTGGCATGGATAGCCGCGGAAACTGGCACCGCTTTGATTGCCGGAACCCGATTGGTTTGACAGATGTCTGAAGAACGAAAGATTCGCAACGATATACTCGCCGTTGGCTTGCTCGCAGCCATCGTTTTTCTCGTTGCTGCGCTGGCTACTTTTGATCCAGCCGACCCGGCGTTTAGTGCGTCCCCTCTGCTCAATCAGGTTTATCAACCCGACCAACTCTACTACCCTGCCAACACGTCTTTTGCCAATGCTTGCGGCCCCATTGGTGCGTGGACAGCAGATATGCTTGTCAACACCGTTGGCATCGGTGCCTACTTTTTAGTTATCGGCCTGATCGCGATGGAACTCGCGCTTTTCAAACGCCAAGCCATTGAATCACCTTGGATCAAAACGACCGGCTGGACGCTAAGCCTAATGGCGCTCACGACACTGGCGAGCATTGCGCTTCCCGACCGAATGATGAGCCCGCTCATCGGTCCCGGGGGATATCTCGGCGCAATGGGCCGGGGAATTCTTGGAAGTTATCTGGGGTTAGGTGGCAGCCTGATCATTACCTCAATGTTCCTTGTCACTGGCATGATGATGTGGACCGAGTACATGGTATTTCGGGCCGGGCGCCTCGTCTTCACTCCCGCTATCTTGGCAGCGTCTAAGGTCCTTCCATTCGGGCTCGTACACAACCTGTTGACTTGGTTTAACGGAACTACAGCAGCATCGGTTGATCAGGCCGAGATTTCAGAACAAGACGCTGAGCAGTTCGAGGATAGCGATGCCCCTCGCACAATCCGATTTAGAACTCGGGAATTCGAGGGAACTGAAGAGTCTGAAGAAGCACACGAGGCGGTTGACGGCAGCTACATCGAAGAGGACGACGTCGAATACGAAGACGATGACAGCGAATACGAAATTGCCGCTGAACAGGAAGAAGAGCCAACCACAATTAAGATTAGCTCGATTTCTGATACCGACGAATCGTTAGAGGATTCCGAAGAAGTTCAAGAGCTGGAAGAACCAGTCGCAGTCGCTCCATTGGTTCCCAAACCGCACTTTAAGATGCCTCGGCAAAAGCCGCAGAAGGAGCCGACTGAGCGCGAACTGGTCATCAGTCAGATTAACGAATCGACTTCTGCGGAAGAAATGTCCGATTACGAACTCCCTCAGCTTGAGATGCTTGAGCGGAGCAACGCAGTGCCGTTCGAGCGTCAAAAGCGAGACGCCCTCAAGAAGGCTGAGATCCTCGAGAAAACGTGCAAAGAGTTTGGCTATGATGTCCGTGTCGTTGAAATTGAAACGGGTCCCGTTATTTCGCAGTACGAAATCGAACTCGCTCCCGGCCTGAGGCTCAACAAAATTACCTCATTGGCAGATGACCTAGCGATCGCAATGCGTGTCCCAAGCGTCAGAATCGTCGCGCCCATCCCTGGCAAAAACTCCGTCGGTGTCGAAGTCCCCAATGAAAACCGACAAGTGGTTCGCCTCCGCCAAGTCATGGAACAAAGCGAAAAAGAAATTGAATCGATGAAGATTCCGCTGTTCCTCGGAGCCGATGCCGTCGGTGCTCCTTTGGTGGCAGACCTCGCAGCGTTGCCACACTTACTGATCGCTGGACGTACCGGAACAGGTAAGTCCGTATGCCTTAACGCCATCATCTCCTCCATCCTGATGACCCGTCGCCCTGACGAAGTTCGAATGCTATTGATTGACCCCAAAATGGTCGAATTGAGTGGCTATGGGAGATTGCCACACTTAATGCATCCAGTCGTCACCGACATGCGGAAAGCGGAGGCAATTTTGGCCTGGGCCTGTGAGAAAATGGATGAGCGTTATACGCTACTGGCCAAGGCAGGTGTCCGCCACGTTACCAGTTACAACGAACTTGGCGAAGAGGAATTGATGGAGCGGATGCAGCCTGAATCGGCTGAAGAAAAGGACGCGATCCCCGTCAACATGCCGTTTATCGTGATCGTGGCGGACGAGATGGCAGATTTGATGATGACGGCGGGTAAAGAGGTTGAGCAGCACATTATTCGAATTGCTCAAAAGAGTCGTGCTGTCGGAATTCACTTGATTCTGGCAACCCAGAAGCCGACCGTCGATGTCATTACCGGACTCATTAAGTCAAACTTGCCTGCCAGAATTGCTTTCCAAGTCGCGTCAAAAACTGACAGCCGCGTTGTCCTTGATGACAATGGAGCCGATAAATTGCTGGGAATGGGTGACATGCTCTTCCTCGGTAAAGGGACGAGCAACTTACTTCGTGGCCAGGGAACCTACCTTAGCGATCCAGAAATCAACTCCATTACGGATTGCGTCAGCACCGGAGAGCAGAACTTCGTCAATGAACTGGTTAATATCAAAATTAAATCAGAGGACGAAGAAGGGGATGACGATACCCCGAAGAAATTGGAAAACCGAGACGAGCTCTACGAGCAGGCGATCTCGATCGTGGTTCAAGAGCAACGCGGTAGCTGCTCGCTCCTCCAGCGAGCGATGGGGATCGGCTATGGAAGAGCCGCGCGACTCATCGACTTCATGGCAGAGGACGGATATGTAGGTCCTTACAATGGCTCCAAAGCCCGTGAAGTCATGATGACCGAAGATCAATGGGCGAACATTCAGGCTGGCGACCCGAACCCCGTCAATGACGAGGACTGGGTCGAAGAAACTCCTGAAGCTGAGGACAAAAAGGTCGAGCTGAAACCGAAGAAATTGGAGCGTATTGAGCCAGGGCAAACTTCGATACTAGCCGCAAATGTTTCGTTCTCTCCGAAGCGAAAAAAGAAACCGGTCGAAGAAATCCCCGAGGAAGAAGAAGAGGAAGTCGAATTTGAAGTCGTAGACGAAATGGATTCGGAAGATGACCACGATGACGAAGCCTACGAAGACGAAGAGTATGACGATATCGACTACGAAGAGGACGAAGAAGAAGAGGAATATGAAGAGTACGAAGAAGACGACGAGGATTACGAAGACGTAGACGACTAACTGGTCTCTTCCGCCTGCTCGGCATCTTTCAGCGATGCCGAGTTCGGCGTTACCGCAGCGGACTGAGCATCGGAATCGTCCTCCGCATTGCCCTCGGCCTTCGCCTGAGCAACCGCGTCTTCTCGCTGCTTCAAAAACGCTTCAATCATCGCTTTTTGCGACCGTGGATCAGGCGTGGCAATCTGTTGCAATCCAACAAGAAAAAGATCAAAGAACGCGATCACCAGAATTGCAAGCAGCAACCCGAGGATCATCATTATAAAAACGGTGAAGACTCGAGGTTCATTCACCCAATTCAGTGCCGCCAACATAAAACCGGTTGATGTAATCATCGCGCTGATCGCCGACCGTCGCCGATATTTCCGAATCTCAAACGCAAAAATACGTTTATTCTTAGCGTCCGAAAGGACTTCATTAAGATGCCGCCGGTGATTTAGGAAAAGGAACAAGCCCGAGGCAATGGCAACAATGCCCAGCATCAAAGAAAAACCTTTAATTCCCTCAAATGCTCCCAGCAATTCGAACGATTGAATTACAGACCCAGAATCAATCACAATAACTCATTTCCAACGCAAAGAAATCGAATTCGACAACCATACCAAGTTGATCCAAACTTATCTATTTCGCAGTTCGCTGTTTTTTCTGAAGCCAAGCTAAAACAACAGCACCGACTTTCCCAAGCGACTCAGCGGAGCAATTTTCTAATTTATCCTCTCGCGTGTGCCAGTATATGTTCCCCGCAGTTGGGTTAGGGAAATTAAAATCAATAATATCACAAGTCGGAATTTTGGCGATTTCGTTCAAGGGAAGGTGGTCATCTCGAATGAACTTAAATTCTTCGGGCACAAATTCCCTCACGCCGATTTCACGAGCAACATCCCAGATCTCCTCTGTTAAACCGCGAGCAAAATGCAGGCTATTTCCCTCCAGAGGCAGCTGCAGATCTTTATCGGCAACCATATCGACTAAAACTGCACACTCGTAACGCCAGTTAGGCACCCCTCTCGTATATTGCTCAGCAAAAAACGTCGACCCCAAAAACATTCGGTCTCGAGGACGTTGAATAACAAACTCTTCACCATCGAAAAACACAAAATCTACACCAAACTCACCATTGAGTGATTCCATATGATGCCCCAGTTCGCAGAGCAAGGCGACTCCACTTCCCCCATCATTCGCGCCAATAAATTTCGCACGAGGATTACGCTTATCCGCATCGGCAAACGGGCGAGTGTCATGATGACAACATATTAAAATCCGTCGAGTCCGCTCTGGATGCCACCGAATCAATAAATTGTGAAGCTTTACATTTTTTCCTGAATAAGGACTCTTGGCAATGAACTCTTGCTGAAAGAACTGACCGCCAATCGCTTCGAAATGAGCCTGGATGTATTTTTTTTGCTTTGCCATCCCCTTGGAAGCACTGGGGCGGGGACCAATTTTACAGATGTCCGCGAGGTAGCCGAAAGACCGGTTTCCATCAAAAGCCGATTTCTGGTCTTGGGAAATCAGTCGAATGGGAGGCTTCAACTTGCTCGCTGCTTCTTGGGGAAACCGACTTGGATTCCCAACCGGAGTTTGCTGCAAACGATTAGATTTCTGCCCCTGAGTCCCCAAGGCAAACGCGTTACTGCCAATACAAAAAAGGGAAAGCAGGATTGATACAAAAAAATAAATTGGAGAAGAGACTACTCTGATACAGCCATTCGGTTCGCCAACACGCATTCGAGTCACCCTTTTGTTGCTAGCGAACGGAATCTGCGAGCCCCGCATTTCCATTCGCTTCTGCCTTCATCATACGCAAGTCGCACCATCAATCCAACGCACATTCGCGTCTTAGTGCCCCAGGAACCCCAATTATTTTTCTCAACATTGAGTTATTGGATTCCTTTTTAGGTACACCACGGCGAGCCTATATCACCTAAATCGGCATGGTTGATTTGAACAAATCATCGTAGAATTCAACGCCAGAGTTAGTCACCTAGGACGAGGCCGCAATCGTAAGAGGCCGAACAGACGATTCGGCTACAACAATGGATGGAACCATGATCGACATTAAAGAAATCACCGACCTGCAAACATTGACAGTTGACCGCTGGCACCAAGTACCAGTCGATAACGAATACGAAGGTTTCCTAAAGCTGGTTTGCGAGCAACATAGCTTTAACTATCTGTTGTGGCATGAGGAAGATATCGCGCGTTCGAGAGATGTCACTGACGCAGAAATTGCTCGCGTCAAACGATCGATCGACGGATACAACCAACAGCGAAATGACTGGATTGAAAAAATTGATGACCAGATTGCCTTGATTGTCAATTCATCAGAATTAGAAATTGACCCAAATGCTCCGATGAATACCGAGACACCTGGCTGCACGATTGATCGTCTATCAATCTTGGCACTGAGACTGTACCACCTTCAGGAACAGTTGGAGCGTGACGATGTTTCTGAGGAGCATTTCGAATCAGTAAGGCAAAAGATTGCCGTCTGCCGATTGCAGCAAGACGATTTATCCCGCTCACTTGGACAGTTGATCGATGATATTCTCTCTGGTAAAAAACGCCACCGAACTTATCGGCAGTTTAAGATGTATAATGATCCGACATTGAATCCTTACTTGTATCAGGCTGCATCGACGAGTCCCGGCAAACCCCATGCAGCCATCAAAAAAACGTCTGAATCTGCTCCGGCGCCTTAATGAATCGTCTCCATGAACGAACCAGTCGCTAACGAAAAACGATCAGGAATTATTTCTTTTTCCAAATCGATCTTTTCAAAATTCATTTTCGTTTTTGGTCTTCTTACGGCCGGGATATATTTGTTTACGCTCACCGGAAGATTTTTCTTTCTGGCAGAGCTTGCTTGCAATTTTCGATTCCAAATTATGTTGACACTCGCTGCTACTGGCATCCTGTCAGTGGTGGTGAAGCGATACAGACTTGCTTGTGTGCTGGCTTTTTTGGCCTTACTTGCGACCTCTGGCACTCTGTCGATGTACTATCCCATCTCAAAATCTACGACCGCATCCCAGACACTGAAAATAATGTCGTTCAATGTGTTGGGAACTAATCGCAATTACCAAGCAGGTATCGACGAAGTCGCCGAACACGATCCGGATGTAGTAACGATTATAGAATACTCAAAAAAATGGGACGCTGAACTCAAAGGGCTTCAGGAAACCTATCCCTATTCAGTCAGTAATCCACGCCCACACGGTTTTGGAGTTGCCATCTATAGCAAGTATCCACTTTCGGATGTTCAAGAACGCCAGTTACCGGCGATCAATATCGACAATCCGTTTCTCTCGGCAGTCGTCTCATTTGGCGAACAGTCGATACGGCTTGCAGCCGTTCATACCTATTCCCCGACCTCCCGAGCACGGATGTCGTTTAGAAATCAACAATTCACAAAAGTCGCAGAATTGCTCGGTGATTTAGATATGCCGACTGTTGTTGTTGGTGATTTTAATTGCACGCCCTGGTCCCCCTATTTAAAGGATTTCCAATCCCAAACGGGACTTCGTGACAGCCGTCGTGGATTTGGGAATCAAGCGACCTGGCCGACGCAATGGGAAATCTTTCGAATTCCTATCGACCATGCATTCGTTTCTCCGGAAATCTGCGTCCACGATCGGTATGTTGGCAATGCAACGGGTTCAGACCACCTCCCGATTATCGTAGAGGTCTCAACCGAAACGAGCACTAGATAACAGACTAAGCCACCGACTGAAGCTTTAAACCAAGTTTCAAGATCATCTCGTCGCAGGCCTCAATGACATCACTGGCGTGAATGTCACGCATCGCGTCATTTTCTGCTGCCCTTCTTTCTCGACAACTTCCTGCCTGGTAACACTTCTGAATTGCCAAGTGCTCAGAACCATAGGCACCAGATTCTTCTGGCCGAGTTGTGCCGTACAGCCCAACACAGGGCGTGCCTGAAGCCACGGCTAAATGCAATGGACCAGTATCACCGCCGACAAAGAACGCCGACTGATGCGTCAGTGCTGCCAATTCTGTCAGACTCGTTGCGGGCGCAATAATCGACGCCTTAGGGTCAACCTCGTGGATTGCCTTCGCCATTTCAAGCTCTTCATCGCTGGCCCAAACAATCACGCTTGGGAGCTGGTATCGCCGCTTTAAATAACTTGCGACTGCCCCATATCGATCCATTTCCCATCTTTTGGAGGCCCAACTGCCACCGGGATTGATCACCACAAAGGGACCGTTAACATCAGCATTTGAAATCCAGGCGGCGATCGTGTTTACAGCCTGCTCGCAAAGCGGTAACTCTCGCCTGCGCGACTTCAAATGTTCTCCTTCGACTCCTATCGCAGTTAGCAGTTCCATGGAGCGGTCAACGACGTGAGCGGATTCAGTCTCAACAAGACAGTTATTCAGGAACGGTGACAACTCTCGACCCCATCGACCTCGCCCCCCGACTCGTGTTCTCGCTCCGCTAACCCAGCCAAGAAGTGCACTCTTGGTGATTCCCTGCGGATCAATCGCAATATCGAATTTAAATGATCGTAAATTCTTCGTCACTTGAGACCAGCACTTTGGCTTGGTCATCCACCCTTTGGGGATCATGATAATCTCATCCAGATCTGGGTGGTGCCGCAACAGTTTCTGAGTAGGAGATTCAACCGCCCAAGCAATGAACGCTTCAGGATACTGACCACGAATTGCCGACAACACAGGCAACGTCAAGATGCAGTCCCCAATGTGACTTAATCGAGTGATCAAAATTCGAGTCGGTTGCTTGTTTTCCATACCAGTCTCAAGTTCCATTGGCAGCCAAAACAAGATGTTACCGCAACAACAAAAACTGGCCAATATTGATCAATGCGTCCATCTGCCACCCCACGCGAAATTAAACGCTGGCGAACCTAACGCGATTCAATCAGAAAGCTGGTTTGAGGCCTCATTCTTTTTAATTTTCAATAGAATTTTGCGGACCAAAAATGCCACGATCAACGTAAATCCTATCGCGGCGGCGCCACAATAAGCCGCCTCCCTGTAGTGCTGAAAAATAATATTGCCAATGCACGGAAGCACGGTATACACGATTCCAGTCGCACAAATCGCAGCTGCAATCGAAAGCCCGACATCATCATCTGGCGTCACATCCGGGTTGCGTTTTGCTACCGGTTTCCAAAATGGACCGCCGGGACGAACCTTGCGGTAAAACCGATCAAGCGTCTGAGGATTTTCCGGACGCGTCAAAAACGTGACAATTAACCAGAAAACAATGGTCAACAAAGCGACGGCTAGCATTTTAACCTCAGAGAGAGCGGGATCAAAACCAGCCCACGTCAGTTCACCGGTTCGTAAAGAATCAACGCCTGCCAGCGAAGTTATTACCGATTCATAGGAAAGGAAAAACACCAAGGATCCCACCATCGAGGCGATTTCACTCCACGCATTAATCCGCCACCAAAACCAACGCAGCATGAAAACAGCACCGGTGCCGGCGCCCAGTGCCAACAAAATCTTCCAGGCTGCGTCAATCGAAACATTGGCCATCTGGATGGCAGCAATTGCGCCCGCGATCAAAATGATCAACGACGCTCCTCGCGAGGCGCGTGTCAACTGACGTTCGGTAGCATCCGGTTTCATAAACCGCTGATACACATCACGGACCAAATAAGACGCTCCCCAGTTCATCTGAGTACTTAGAGTCGACATGAATGCAGCAAAGAAAGTAACCAATAACAAACCATTGAGACCGGGTTTTCCAAGATCTCGCATTACCATTGGAAACCCAACACCAGAGTCGAAACTTGCGTCCGCGATTTCACTTGTTCTCAATTCTGGATACAACGCCAACGCCGCAAAGGCGACAATCAGCCACGGCCATGGACGAATACAATAATGGGCAATCTGATACCAAAGCGTCGCTAACATCGAGTGCCGCTCATCCTTGCACGCAGCCATCCGCTGAACGATGTAACCTCCACCGCCCGGTTCGGCCCCCGGATACCAAGTTGCCCACCACTGCACCAGCAGCATGATTAAAAAGACGTAAACCGGCATCCAGGCATTCTCTCCAGTCAAACTGGGGATAAAGTCAAACGCGGCCGATCCGTTCTCTCCAAAATTTTCGACAACCTTGGCTTCTAATGCCGGAGCACCACCACATTCAACGATCGCCAGATAAGCCAGGGCAGTACACCCAAACATCGCAAAACAAAACTGCATCGCGGGCACTTCAAT
>Ga0214479_100041_pt1 | contig 71764 bp, 60 predicted proteins | sample M1_20Mar14CPVII9_5_FD_165054 | JGI IMG/M metagenome (GOLD analysis project Ga0214479, IMG submission 165054) | Marine eukaryotic communities from Monterey Bay, California, United States - M1_20Mar14CPVII9sort6BwellE14 | ecosystem: Environmental > Aquatic > Marine > Unclassified | place: USA... | reverse complement strand
CCCATATCTCTACCTTTTCTACTAAACAACAGGTATTATATGTGCTTGCTTGTTGTTATAGAACCATCTTATAATCTGGCATTATCACTGCTCATTTGCAATATACCCCAATTAAATTGATTCAGCATCCATCATCCATCCTACTATTTGTAATATCATTTGAGACACCTCTTCTTGAAATTGCATTTAGTTGTTGTAGTAGTAAACCTTTCGATTGACCGGACTTTCGATATTAAATCAATGATTACGACCATAAATATAGCCAAATAGAACTATATACCATAATTATAACCTAACGCCACGCAAATAACTTAATTTAAAAAGTAAAGCCAGCACTCTTTAACTTTTCCTTAGCAACTAATATCTCATTACTTAATTCAACACCGGCAGTACTGCAATCACCAAACGTGGCAACTTTATATAATACCGATGTTAATGCATATATACCTAATAGTATTATAGCATGTATTGGCATGTACTTTATTAGAATATCAATAGTATTTGGTGAAATTATTTGTTGTGTGGTTGATATTGATGAGATTGTTTGTTTAATGTTGTCAGAGTTATTGAGTGAACATATCCAAAACTGAATGAATGCGGACCCTATTAATAAGAAGATTTGATAGCGTAATAGTTGTGCCATGATCTATTATTGTATAGTCTCTTACCACTACTCCTCACAAAACCTTCATCGTCAACTCATCCGAGTGCGGTGTCTTTCTCTAAATTTGGTATCTTTTCTTGCACACCCATCTCATGCTTATGATGTAAACGGAGAGAGGGCATCTCTAATCTACTCTGCAACAATCTTAACCTGCACCACTGCCTATTACATCTACTACTCTTCTAATAGATATTCGGCTCTCATAGGTATGAGCTCGAGCTAAACAAACACATCATTTGAGGAAGTCTATCTCCTTTATTAATACAAAAAAATGATACCGCTGATTGCATTGCTCATATTATGTATGAGTAGCAGCAGCAGTGCCGTTATCAATGCTAATAATGCTCGTTATAAACAACTGCGTCAACCAAACAAGGGTACTGATAGACTTACATCATCATCAACTATACCACGCTCTTTGCAATTGCTAAACTTAAAGCAACCAAACAGAAATAAGAATAAAACACCCCGACCAGATAAGACGAAGCGTCCGACTGAACTAAAGAATCCATCGCCTACATCGTCTCCATCTTTTGATAGTCTATCTCCATCAATTGATAGTTTAGACGAGTTACCACTTGATAGTGATACAAACATTACTACTGCCGATAAAGATGAAATCTTTTCAGCAAGCTCGATTGATAATGATACTCATAATCCAAATGACACCATTATAGACGATGGTGAATCACTTACAGATGTGTATGTAGTACAAGATTCATCATTAGAAGAAGATTTTATCCATGGACCATTATCTGGTGGTAATGATAAGCCGATCATCTCCTCGTCTGAGGATATGTCAAAGGATACCGTAGAGGATGTCTTCTCGAGTTCTACAAAGACTATCAATGTTGGTCCATTTGATATGACATTTACTATGTACAATAAGGAAGTTGCTCAACCAAACAAGAAGAAGCTACGTCGTCTTCTTCAGACAAAAGTTGAGAAGAAAGATACATTGGAACAGATTGCAAGCGATTTATACTCTATTGCTGCAAGAGATCATTTGGCAGCCATTTATGAAGCAACGTTCTCAGATATACCCTCATTCAATGTGAAGTTTGAAGATGAAGAAACAACATCTATGTCTCAGGGGACTTTTTATAACTCAAAGTTTGATGTTGACTTCTATTATGACGAGTCAAATGCAAATGGTGATATACCAAGTGAAGATGAGCTGAAACAAATGATACTACTTGCTTTTACAGATGAGACGAACAAGGAACAATTTTATCAAAGGTTTCATGACTTGTATGCAAATGATTCGAAAGTGCAACAGATTGAAGGTGTAGGTGAGATTGGAGGCACAGGTGCTGGAGCTTTACTTAAAAAGTTGTACAATGTAAATGTTCAAGAAGCTGGTCTCGTCGCTCAAGAAGACGAAGCTAATACTGTATCTGAAGCAACAAGTGAAGCTGCCACACCAAGCTCATCTGACTCTTCCGACTCGGGTATAAGCACAGGATTACTCATTGCCTTGACGGTTCTAAGCTGTGCTATTATAATAGTAGCAATAGTCGGCTTTACAGTGTACTGGAAAAAGTACCATAGATCATCAAATGAGAATCGTTCAGGGTCAGATGAGCCCAAATATTGGAAACCTCTCAATAATGAGATAGCAGCTGATGATCTGGCGTTAGTCGAGAGTAATGATTTGGAACAACAACAAGAGTATGATATGAATATAATGTCACAGATGCAAGTAGAGGGTGCTCCTGCCATAGGCAGTTCAGAGTATGATGCAGCTAATCAAGAGACGACTCAGGAGGTATCGCATTCCTATCCTAGTTCCATTCAAGATCACAGCCAAAATCAGCAAGAACAACTCGGCTCGAATCAAGATATTTCAGAACTTCATGAAGGAAGTGTCGTTAGTGGTTGGAGCATGTCGGAAGTAGCTGATCATGATGACACAACCAATGTTGACGAGTATAATACAGATGATGATGGTGGGATATCAGTTTCAAATAGCTCACTGGTTGGGGCAGGTGAGCTGTTTAGAACTGTAATGAGGTACGACGATACTGACGATGAAGGACAGAAGGTAGTGCCTGATATGGGAGCTGATAAGCTTAACACAACAGCTGAGACTGATATTGTTGAAGACTACGATGAAGATTTCCTCGGGTATGTTGTTGATAATGATGATGACAGTGAAAGCAGAGGCGCGTTCATCAAAGAGATCCTATCTCGATCTGATGAGGAGGAAGACGGTGGAGAAGAGAACGATTTCCTTTAGCTTTTGTTTGGGCCGTGGTTTAATGTGCAGTATGTTTATGTAAGATATAATAAGTATGATTTATATACATTAAAGAGGTTAACATCCTTCTACTCCCTTATTGATACTTCTCAGTTTATATCATCCTCAAGATCAATCTTCCCAAAGTCAATATCACGCCAAGACTTTGATGCTACAAGAGTCGATCGACGTTTTTTCTTCGTGTCCTTTACTTCTTTCATATCCTTATCATCGTCTTTTATTGTTGGATCTGAAGCGATGTCATTCCATATCTCCATTAACAATTCTGTACTACCATTTGCTGCAAAATCTGCATCTCTTGCTACATCAACTTCATTAGAAGACAGTAAGGAGAGCGATAGACGGAAGGCAAGATAAAGTCAGAAAGGAAACAAGAGGTTAATTACGATAAGACATGAACTGCCACTAACTCACGGGGTAGGACCTTGTCACAAATGCTCTCATATGTCCAATCTGATGATCGAGTTAAGTCAAGTGCATCATCAAGATTGTCACAATGAGTAATATCACGTCCGGTAACATCCACTTTCTTTGCCATTGGGCAATCCTCAAAAGCACAAAATGACGATTTTGCTTGAGAAGCTAACATTGCTTTGATATAGGTCTCTTCTGTCAACACGTCTTCTTCAATGTACTCAAGAAGGTTTGGTCTATACTCTTCCAGTGTAATACCATTCTGTTCTGCAAGTCTTTTTTGCCGATGATATAAACCTCGTAGCTTAATTTCCTCATCAATTGACAATTCGATAATAGTTATATTATTCCGAGGTATGCCACCCTTGTCTAATGTCTCAATAACAACATCACGCGCTTTTTGTTGATATGTAGCATGTGTCAATACAACTTTCTCATTATCTTTTGCTGCATTGATAGTTCGATTTGCAATTTCCTCATAGTATGGTGCCCAATCCTCCTTACCGGTAACTCTTTATCATAGAAACCACGTAGTAACTATATTTCTAGTCTAGTCATCTCGGTATTACTGAGCTTTTGATGAGAGCGATAGGTACTGTTAGTGTTTTATATCCATGTATTTCTTGAAGATAGTCACCTGTAAATGACTATATTTGTATAGAGAAAAAGAGAAGCGGTATGATGATGGATGATGAGAATGTATATAAAATACTTTATAAATTATAATGATACATGTATCTCTCACCTTTCCTGTCCCAGAGGGCGCGATTACATATACAATCTGTGCATCGTGGATTGTCATTTTAATTTCTCTTGTGTATCTTAATTCTATTTTTAGTGATGTGATGTGCGTTGTTAAATTTGTTTTACTTTTTATGATGACGTTTGGGTATTGTATGAAGACGTCTTGGTATATCTTGTGTTGGAAATTGATACGTCTATGTACTCCATCTAGCCTCTACTCCCTTCTCCTCAAGCTTTTGCAATGCTATTTGTTGATGAGAGCGAGGCATATAGTGTTTTCATAGGATACATAATTCTATAGGCCTCTCGCTCAATCACATTGCTTAAACCCTTAAACTTCTACTTGTATATATCGAGAATGGCGTGGCGGCTTGCTTATAGCAGGATATAGGATCAAGGTTAACGATAAGTAAAGCAGCAGTACAATACAATAAAGATGTCGTATACAACTGGAGACGATACGGTATCACCGATCTCTCAATTATGCGGCGTTATGGACACGTTGGATTTAGATGCACCGTCTCAAACCAATGGGAAAGAGGAAGAGTCATGTAGTGATACCAATACAGTGGATCATTCAAAAATTGATACCAGTATTAAGTATGTATTGGAGGATGATGATTATAATGATGATATTGCAATAGAAGAATCATATGATGAGGAAGAGAAAGAATTACCACCCAGTCTTCTGTCTCGCTATTGTTCATGGATATGTCCATCCTGTTGTATGAGGATTCCACACACATGGCCAAGAACTATTGGCATAATTTTTGGTATTTGTTTTCCGTTGTTTGGTTTAATTGGCATTTCTCTCTTTTTCGGATACTTCTTGGCCTATCTCGAATCACCAGATGAAAAGGTTACAAATAACGATATCATTTCTACCCAAGAAATCCTTTCCCTACAAAAGCAGCTTTATGACGAGATAACTAAGAAATTACCAAGTGTCTGCTCTTCTATGTTTATACTGGAAGAATCTGGTGAATTATCTTATGATAATTGCATTGCAAGAAACTTTAGTGGACTGAATTGTAGCGAGCCCATTGATGTACGAAGAAATAAATGGATTGAAACACATATTCAGGGTGTGTTTGTTAAAGGATCGTCAGACAAATGTTCGAATATTAATATGACAAACTTGACAGAAGATAGAGCGATGAATATCAATATTACGGAGGAGTTGATAAAATTGAATGTAACCAACATAAGCACAAATGGAGATGATCTAACTCAGTACATGGCACAGTGTGGTAGTGAAGCTTTGGATATAGCAAGTCAGTATAATTTTCAGAATGTAATTAAACCAGGGCTTGCGGAGGCAGACTTAACATTCAATTGGATACAATGTACAGCGCCGAAAAGTAAGAAGAATGCAGGCACTGCTATTAAAGATGGCTTTAATGTTTTATTCAATGCATCTCAATTCCGTCCAAGTATACAAGAGAATATTGTACGAACTGCTTGGGAACAAGATCAACAGCAGTTATATTGTCAATATGTAGAAGAAGATCTAAAAAGAAATCAAACTCTGCTCGATTCAAGACTGGATGCCTTGTCCAATTCGTACATTGATGCTGACGGGTTTGATGATCGGTGTTATGTTAACACTTGGGCTGGTGCATGGTTCTGGTTTACAGTGATGACAACAATGGGATATGGTAATACTGCTCCTACATCTGTCGGGGGTAGAGCAATGATATTTACCTTGGGCTTCTTTAGTATCGTTTTGTTTGCCGGAGTTTTAGCAAAAGCTGGTAGTATTGTTGCCGCTATAGTAGACGATTTTGTGGATAGATCTCCATTTGAGTGTTTAAACAAACCCTGGATATTCACTATCTTTTGGGGTATCTTATACTATGCATGGATGATCTTCATCGCGAGCTATTATCAGTATTGGAACGAAGAGAGGCTTGAAGATGATTCGATCGATTACGCTGATGCATATTGGTTTGCTTACATATCAACAACGACTGTTGGGTTGGGAGATTACTACCTTAACCAAGCGGTTTTGATAGGTTTCGATTTGTTAGTTTGGCCACTAATGTTTTTGTTTGGATTTGTACTACTCTCGTCGTTTTTGAACAAGGTCGCTGAATGGATATACAGCTTTTTACCAAAGAACAGGGCCACATTCGAGGAGAAACTGGCAAGTGAGAATGCACCACTTGTACCACGTTGTATCAAGAAGAGGATCCCTGAGCGATATCGAAAGAAGAAAAAGAAGAAAGCTGAAACTGAAATGCAAAATGAAGAAGATGATAGTGCAAGAGCTACAGCTCAAGATCCTGGCCACTAGAGAATGTATTTGTTGTAAAGTAAGGTATTGTTTGAACTGCTTATGCTACCTTCTCTTTGTCTTCGTTCTCTTCCTCTTTGAATGCCCATAGGTCTGATACTTGGCCATTAATATTTGCAACTAGGAGGGTACTTCCGACAAGGGCCGGATCTAGATAAAGCAAGGCCGGCTGTCCATTGTGATAGATTTCATTGGCTGTAAAGCATGCCGCTAGCCCTATGGCATATGCCACAACTGCAACATTAAAGTATGGTATATTCTTTGGCTGTAATACTTCATCTGCTTTTGTCATTAGACTCACAAACAGTCCTGGAATAGCAACATCGCCAAGGCCTAGTACACTAATCTCTTGGAGTATCAGATGGAGGCGCCGTGAAGATAAATTTTACTGGAGCCTCTACTTTTGTTGCTACGGTCATCATTACATCAGTACCGAAGACCCAAAAGATATCGTAACAGAACTAAGAAGCAGGATTGAAGAGTCAGCATTTGTACAGAGTGTTGTATAAGCACATTATGTATGTACTATACTTACCAGGCCAGCAAGTAGGATAGCACCCGTTTGATAACTTCCAAGACTTATGGCACCAAGACTTGTTAGCCCAATAGCCCAAGCAATAAAGTTGCTCACTATGAATTTGTTTTCCATTGCAATGGGCAGTTAACTTTTTCCCTTCTTTAGAAGGAGGTACAATCCACCGATAGCCAACGAAGCACCGACAGGTGCGTATAATGCGTTATCTCTAGACACCTGCTCTGGTTTATCAATGACCTCTTGTCTACCTCCCAAATATACTGTTGATACTGCTACACCAAAGAAGTATAATATGGATAAATAACGCTCATTTCCCAATAGTGGTAAAAATTGTAGTGCCAATATAAAGAGATAGACATATTTATCTTCAGATACACGTAGCTGTCGTCGTACTTCACCTGCTTCTATTTCTTCAAGACGTTCCAATCGTAGACGTTTCTTCTTCTCTTCCTCGGTTTCTATTGGTTGTTGTTGTATAATTTGCTTGTCATTATTAAAACCTTTGAATAGGGAGGTGAAGAAGTTGTTGGTATCCTCTGTTTCCGCTACATCATCTGTTGTTGTGCCACGTACTTGTATTATTTTGTTATTGATATCACTATTTATTGTATATCTCTTCCTTGATGTACATGTAGATGTAGATGGAGTAATAAACGCCACCACTGACATACAAATCATTACTGCAATGCAAAATTGAAGGAGGATTGGACACATCATCATCATATTTAATATTAATATTATATTGATAAATTTCTCAATAAACGCCGAGATGATATTAAGAATAGAAATATGAAGAAGGAAGCGACCAATGTGAAGATGGTGCCTGCCATTTAGATGAATATACCTCTCAATAGGAGATAGTTTGCAATAATAATGGAAGGAGCTAGCAGCTAGGGGTAGCCTCAAAAGTTGATTAAACCCCAACGTTTGGCGAGTATCAATGTCGCAGTCTCAAAAATTTGAAAAATTGCAAGAGAGGAAATATTAGTGTAGTCATTGCAATAGACGACGGCATAAGATAGCATAGTAGTATAGTAATAGAGAGGAAGATATACCTATAGTATTTACATAGTCTAGTTTATAAGCGAGGACAACATATCAATCATATTTGAAGTATATATCTAGGATACCCCTACTCAAAACATATTCAAAGATATCATATTATCATGAAACTAATATCAATCATTGCCCTATCAAGTGCAATATCATCAGCCACGGCAACAACCACTAAATCACACAATGATGTAGATGCCAAAGCACAAAAAGTTAGCCCTGCCGACGAGGCTACAACAAATGTCGATAGTAGTCATCCACAACTACCAACTATTAGTAATAATCAACGTCTACTAGAATCAATGACAACTTCTGATTTACAATCATCGACATATCAATTTGTGAATGAGAATAGTTCATCAATTAAGTCGATTAAGAATAATGCCAAGAGAGATTACTACACTAGTAGCACTAGCAGCAATGTCGGTGATGCTGCATCAGAGGGAGGAAGAAAATTGGTATCTACTTCCGACAAAGTAGCAGAGGTATCTGAGAAGAAGAAAGAGGAGGAGCACATTATCGATCAAGAGCATCGTCGTACACAATTGCGTAAATCAAGACGAGGATTTCGTAAGGGTCGTAAAAAGTTAGGTAATCTACTAGGCGGACGAGGCGGTGGAGGTAAATGGGGAAAGACCGATTGGAATAACGACGATTGGAATGATGATGATTGGGGTGGAAAGTCTGGCAAGAGCGGAGGAGGTCATGGTGACTGGGGGTACTCAAGAAGTTATGGTGGAAGTTGGGATGAATGGGGTAGTGGATCAGGTAAGAGTGGTAAGGACAGCGGATGGCATTCAGGTAGCTGGGACAAGTGGGGAGGAGGGAAATTTGACTTTGGATTATCGCGTTCGAAATGGGGTGATGATGATGGTTGGGGTAACTCGCGTAGCTTTGACTTTGACTTTGACTTGGACTTCAACCGTAAAGAGGTGAGTTTGATATGTTGAATGTATGCTATGCGCGTGAAGGATAGCATTCAAATCTCACACATCTAATGTCTTATTTCCTCTTCACTTCCCACATAGCTATTCTATCTTCTCCCTGTAGCCTGTCCAAATGAATGCGTCAGCTCTTATATCGAAGATAACTATGAGTTGAAAGACTCACTCAAAGAATGTCGTGAATATGAAGAGACTCAATTATGGAGAATCATATCTGACAGATCATTTATTATGATTGAGAGTTTTGATAATCCTGGCAAGTGTATCGGCGTTGATTATGACAAGGGTGACTCGGAACTAAACGTGGCGAAGATGTGTTTTAATGGCGAACTCGTATTGAGGGACTGTTATGATGCCGATTATGGAGCAGAATGGTACTTCACTGGTGGACAACTCGTCAACTCATTCTGTTGGAGTGCTGGATTGTCATCTGTCATGACTGTACTATTTGAGGATAAGAAGCAGTTGATTAAAGAGTGTCAGAAAGATTTAACCGTCTATGGTGCTGTTGGGGAGGCATTGCTGAAGGCTGATACATTCATGTTTGTGAATCGACTACCTACTTCACCTATTGATATACCAGACGTTGATGATATCTTGGATGGGAAGATCCCCAAGCTGACAAAATCAAGTAACGATTAGCTTTTTCGGTCATGACTCTTTGAGTTGGTGTCGAATCAAAGGAATTGAGTGGGTTGTATATGTCTCCAGTGTTTGGCTGAGGGAGTGAGAATTGTTGATTTTGTGTTGAGAAGAGAAGAAACGGTGTCTAGTACATACTAATACATATTTTATAAGCAAGAAATAGGATGTTAATGTCCCAATGTGAATTTATATTGGGTATAGGTGTTTAACTCTTATCATACTATTTCGTGACAAACGGGATGATTCTATATGTTGAGGTTATTTTCTATCGGAGAGTGCATACATCTGTTTATCTTGTATGTATTCCAATACCTCGCTTGATAACATTTTCTTTAACACTGTTTCATCTGTCGATCTACGAACTGCAGATGATGATACCTCGGTCAATGTCGGTATATCAATAACTCGTATAGAAGACTGTGTTGAATTAATAAGTTGCCACTTTGCAATACTTTCCTGAAGTAGTTTGTTCTTCTCTACTGTAGAGTTGTTACTACTCTCATCTTCTTTTCTTTGAAATACAACTATTCTATACCCAACTAATTTGAAAACATCTTCTGTTCTTCTCCATTTTCCACTTGCTAAATCAATGAAAGTATCTGTGCCGAGTGCAATTGTAAAATCTAACGTAGGTTCATTCTGGGTTAACATATCTAATAGTTCTGCAGTTCCTATTCTTAGAGATGTTTTTTGTTCATCATCTCTTTGGTATATAGTTGAATTATATTGTGTTAGCAGGCGTATGAAACTAAATATAAGTTTGGAAAAACATAAACGTATTGTTTCATACTTACAGTCCTTGAGATGCATTTTCAAAGCATACTTTCTCTGCATCCGATACAACTACATTTGGTATATCTTTGAACAAAATCTGACACATTTCTATACGCGTTTCAAACGGTGCCTGTTTCCCGCGTTTATTCTATAGTATTACCATGTGTGGTTAGTTTATTGCAAATACAACACAATGTACAAACGTCAGATGGCACGTAAATGACTCACCCCAAACATATGCCGATATACTGGTAATATCCGTACTTCATCAAACCCCATTGACACCAGATGTTGAACAATACCTAAATGACCTCCCTGACCAGTTGGTGGGTCGGCCGATAAACCAAATAGGCATACTTGCTTTCGTTTGCTCATGCCTACTAATTCATACCTATGGCACGGCAGCAAAGTCGGCGACCGTTTGTGAGTAAAACGATACCTTCGTTTGGTCGCTGAAAAATTAGACTAGCCTCTCGTGCGAAGGCCCGTTTACGGTTATGAGCTTAAATGATACCGTATGTACTAGCAAATTTTTCTTGGAGTATGTCCCACAAGTACACTTATCTCACAAATGAGACGGTTTACCGAAAGAATCGATGTTTACGAGAGATTAAGGCAAGGTTGTTTGATATATAATACACCCACTGCGCAGGAGACTAATAGTAGTAATTAGCTTCAATCGTCATACTGAAATTCTTGAGATAAAATGTAATGATATAGTCGTAGTATTTAAGAAGAAGCAACCACTTCACCTGCTAATACCTCATGCACCATAACATCAACAAATTATTATAGCCTACAATTGCAATAACCCAGTAACAGCTACTTTGTACATATACAAATAAAGATGCACAGTTAAGTGGTCGTTCTATTTGAGGAACGGCCGTGTATATTTATGTATAAAAAGTATACTATATGTATATAATATAATATGAGCGAATTGCAACAACAACACAATAATGTGGTGCACCAACCACCACCACAACAACAGCATCAACAACAACCAATACCTATGAACACAAACGATATTATTTCAATAGAATCCGAATTCTCAGCATTACACCACCCCAATGAAAAGATAGATGAACAAATTGAAACGAAGTATGATATTCTATTTACTTGTTTAAAAGCTGTTAAATGGAAGTTAGTAGTTGATGGTGACAATGTGCCACTATTGCTTAGTCCTGGTACTAATTCTGATGATTTAGATAATTTATCTGAGGGTGAGGCATATATCTATGCATTTGATGCATTTGGTCATCAAAAGAGTGATAAAACTTTAGAACTTTGCAATGAATTATATTTAGAGTATGTCTTGGGCACTGAGATGGGCAGAGGATTAATTCAACAGCATATATCGTCATTGACATCATCATCAACACCACCAACAACAACAACAAGAGCAGACCAAAAGTGTAAGGAATTAGCCGACGATAGTTTCGATTTGATGATGGGGAAATTATCAATTGAAGATCGAACTCCTTTACAACAAAATGAGGAAGCAATCGCTGCTGCCAAACTACTGTTGGAACGGCTTGAAGCAGATCGTGTAAGATTATTACTTCAGGAGTCTAAGAAGCGGCAGTTAAAATTAGTATCACAGTCGAGACATCCTTCCACTAATGATAATACAAAAAAGAAGAAACAAAGAACTAAGGAAAAGGATGATGCAGTTGATGATAGTATAAACGCTGCTGAAGATATGGAACTTGAAGCCTCGATGGACACGGAATCAGAAAGTACTTCCTCAGAAGATAACTCTGGCATCAACATCAATCAACTTCCCCCTACCACCTCCGCCACTGCTGTCACTGATGCGGCTGTTGTTGCCACAACAAATGGTGCTGCTGCTGCCACAACAACAAATCAGCAACCCAATCCATCGCCACCAACTAATAATAACATATCAAATCAACCGTTGCCAGATTTTGAACTTGCAAATGATGGTGACGACGAAGATTTAGAACCTACATCGAGGCGGTCAAGGAGAATAGCTGCTGTTGCTGCTAAGGAACGAGATATGGTATCACGGCTGTCAGAGACAGCGAGTATGGAAGTTCCTTATGACGAGATGGAAGCTTGTGGCGAAGAAGATGGCAAGGAAGATAATGAGTTCGAACTCACATTCACTACACAAGCTGAAAAGAAACTAAAGCTGGAACGTCTTGCCCCGGCAATGATACAAAGGAAGGCTATGGAAACTGGAGATAAAACAGCTAGCATTACTCAAGTTATTGGTGATGAGTATCGGGCTGGCTATGCAAAGGTTACTCCTGAGATCAAGAAAGGTATAGCAAATAAATACTCTCAATTACCAACATCAGGTGAAGAATTTACACCTACGCCCGAAGAAATAGAACTCAAATTCATTTGCAACACAACAGCACAAAATGTCAAGAAGAAATACCCCGGGTACACTGGTACATTACTTCCCAAGGCTGAGTTGCATTTACTTGCTCGGGTATCAAAAGGTACAGAAGGTATTAACAATGGTGAATCACAAGAAGTTAGTATGTTAGCAGTAGCCAACCTACTCAAAAATGAGAATCGTTTCGGATTGCCAGTAGTATTGCATCAAAAAATTATGAAAGGGTTAGGTTATTATCGTCATTTCCCAGAGAAGTGTGATGCAATAATGGAAACAATCAAAGCCATTCACTACAGCAAATACAAGAAAGTCATTATAATGATCAACGACACACTCCGTGCATTCTTTGAATCGGTACATTATTGCTACTTCCTTGGAGTAGTCAAGGCACTTAATCCAAACAAAGAGATTGAGATCATATCATGTGCAAATGGTTTAGTACCAACGATTGGATTGCCATACATCATCGAAGCCATTCATACACGTGAGATGAAACACCGAGTAACCGAGAGTGAATTTTCGAGATTCAGTGCTGGGGCTAGTGTTTCCTTCGATTGTGAAGAAAGTAGAAAGTATCAAAATGAAATCATTATTGATGCGGAAGAGTTCTATGATGAGTGTGTCAAGAATGGTGCCCTTCCATCATGGATCACAGAAGGACGGAAACGAGTTGTCGAGGAGCTTCTAGACGATCCAGAGATTCGACAAAAGTTCATAGATACAGTCAGGACCTCAGAGGGAAAGTTGAGAAATAAGAATCCAAACGAGCCTTCATTACACAACATTTCAATAACACCGGACGGTAGTATTATCATAGATGGTGGTTCCACTGACGTCTTTGGTCCAAAGTCTAAAATTGGTAGTAATGATATTGCAGTTGTACTTCGAAAATCAAGAAAGAGTCGTAGTGGTGGCGACAAAGGAGGTGACGATGATGATGACGAAGAAGATGATATTGCCGCTGGTATTACTAAAGATGCTACTGGCCATGTCTTCATTGATAATCTCCCAGTCGGTCAATTGGCCCCAATTATTGCTCATATCAAGAAACTCAAACTACTTGACAATGGTGCCAAGCTATGGATCTTCTTTGATGAAGGCTGTTCAAGGACTAACCTTTGCAACAAAGAGTATTCCAAGATGTTGGGTATGATGATCGAACGGAAATTCAGACATATATTCATGACAACATTGAATCGGATCAATTGGAATTCAGTTGCCGTCCAAACGTGTCTTGGTGCACAGAAAGTTAGTCCTGGACTTGAGATTCATTGCTCACTTGAACATGGAAAGAACAAGATCACTATTGCGGGTATTGAACACCACCGTGTCGAGGAAAGACAAGAGTCTAATGACAAGTGCAAAGCGTCGGTTACAACAATTGAACAGTTTTTCCTTAAAGTTTCATCAGATATCACACTTCATGATGATGTTAAGGTGACTAGTGGCTATAACTTGACAAAGGTATTCCGCAAACAAGTTGAAGACATCCACAGTAGAACAACATACCCTCCATCCTCCTTCATCCCATTCTCCACATTGGATGAACAAGACCAGAAACACTTGCAAGAATTGAATATGCAGTTGAATGAGATCCCAAAGAAGCCACAGCGTCCTTTGACGGCATATCATATCTTCTTCCAGATTGAGAGAGAATATATTATCCAGACGATGGACGGTGATGTTGCCGACCAGTCTACGATGGAGAATAAGATCCTTCATGACGATGTGCCACAACGATACAAGAATATCAAACTATTGCCTGATTGGTATGCTGGACCTGGCAAACGTACAGAGAAGAGGAAGCATCGTAAGCAGCACGGGAAGATTGGTTTCCTCGAGCTCTCTAGGACTATCGCCGAACGTTGGAAGCAAGTTGATTCAGAGACGAAGTCCTTTGTACAGAAGATTGCAAAGTCAGAGTTAGACGAGTACTACAAAGAGATGAATCAATATAAGGAGCTCATCAAGGGTCTTCCAACATCTGTTCTTCCACCAAAGAAGACAAACAAGAAGCGTACTGCTCTTCCACCTAAGAAGACAAACAAGAAGCGTACTGTGCAGCAGCAACAACAGCAAATGCCTCTTTTGTCTGCTATTACAAACCCTGGTGGTCGAGGAGGGGGTACAAATGCTCATTTTTCGAATGCTACTGTTGAATTTGTTGTACCTAATGCTAATGATATATTGCCGTCCAACAATATTCAGTGGCCAGGCAACATTCACTTCCAACGTGTCATTGACGGATTAAAACCAATCTACCAATCGAAACAATCACAAGAACAAAGTGAAATGGTAGACATGGTTCTAAGTACTTTGAAATTCCAAGGAAGAAGGCTTCTTACTCATATTGGTAGATGGACTGAACTCGATGCTGATGCTGCCAAAGAAAGATGCATACAAGCACTCAAAGGTTAAATATAGAAGACATTGTACATACCTACCTAACCTATCTCCCTATAGCTCCCTATGTATCTCTCTCCGATCATTACACCGTTTGTGAGTAAAAGAAACCTGTTTGGTCGCTATAACTTTTAGACTCATTGTTGCCATAAGCGCCACTCTAATCACCTTCTATTGTTGACCTTCTAAACTGGGCCCTTCTATTCTAAACTGCTAAACACGATAACGCCTATCACACATGGGATTACAGGTGAGATATCCATGTTGTATGTTTTGCTTGCTCATAAATTCTACCGATAATTATTATTCACCACAACACCTTTTTCTATCTTCGACTAACTTTAACTATTGCAAATCATATCATCTATCATGTGCAGAGCAACAACCACAACAGTATCAACAACAACTAACAAAACTCAATCTGGAAAAAGCAGTAGCGTCGGCGAAGTAGCAAGTAATAAGAAGATGCCATCATCGTCGTCATCATCATTGTCCAAGAAGAAGAAATCCAAGCCAGCATTCGATGGCGCTGCATTCGACAAGGATGGAAACTGCACAAAGCATAAGAGTGTTCAATTGGCTGAACAGGTTACACAAGATGGTCGTGTATTGTGGAAGGAGATTAAGATGGTAAGTTATATGTATTGTAATTATGTGCCCATGATGTGATGTGCATAAGATATGATTGCAATGACCGTACGTATCCTAACTTTATAATATCTCTCTTCCATAATCATATCTATATAGAACTGTCCCAAATGTGTAGCAGAGCATCACAGATCACGTCGTGTAACCTCCCTCGGTGGTGCCGGCAAAGTTAAGCGTGGTCGTACCCTTCATGGTATGAACAATCCACTCCGTGATACTCAAAAATCAAGTCGACACATGGATGCTGAGTTCGATACGCCGTTCAATTCTAAGGGTGTCTGTCATCATCATCCCAATGTACAAATGGCAACCAAGAAATTCAACGGTGGATGGAAGATATTAATGACCGCCTGTCCCAGGTGTATCGAGGCCAAGTATGATGAAGATGTGGAGAGTGTGGCTAGTTCACGTTGTTCCTCTCGTGCAAGCTCTAAGCGTTCATCACGTTCCAAGTCACGCAGTCGACAAGTTGATGAAGATGAGGGTAGTGTCTCATCACGATCATCGAAACGATCGGTAACCTCCCGTACCCAAGCCATTAACGAGGCTGGCACCTTTGACAAAAATGGTTGCTGCACTTACCATCCCACAGTACAAGTTGCCAAGAAGAAGTTGCTCGGAGGGTGGAAGGAGTTCCGTCAGTGTCCCAAGTGTATCGATCCGTCCTATGATGATATGGCTGATAATGCATCAGTGTGTTCCAAATCATCGCGTCGATCAACTACCTCGTTCCGTTCCACTGGCAGTACTCGGTCTAAGAAGAGTGCACGTAGTGTCAAGTCTAACTCGTCAAGGAAGGGTGGACGTAAGAATGATCGGTATGGTGCCTTGCCCTTTGACGAGGAGGGGTATTGTCATGCACACCCCTCGGTTCGTCTTGCCAAGAAGAAGGCCTTGGGTGGATGGAAGGTATTACATGACATCTGTCCAGACTGTGCTCAAGATTGTGAATCACTAGCCGGTTCCACTCGAAGTGGCCGCTCTGGACGTTCACGCTCATCAAAGCGTTCAAGCAGTAAGAAGAAGGGTACTGGACGTGTCTTTGACGACTCAGGAAGTGATACCTCCTCGTACAAGTCTGGTAAATCATCCAGATCTACAAGTAGTCGTAAGAAGAAGATCCGTGTGAAGGATATGAGGTATACTGATGAGAATGGCAAGGAAGGACGGTATTCGGGTGACGTGAATGATGATCATCAGCCACATGGTAGTGGTAAGATGAAGTACAAGGATGGAAGTGTATTCAATGGCGTGTGGAGTGAGGGATCGAGTGTGCATGGTAAGACTACTAAGAAGTCTTCTCGTAGCAGTGGCGGTAGTGGTAGCTCGGTTAAGAGCAGTGATGATAAGAGCCGTTCTTCAAGCAGGAATAAGTCAAGAAGTAAGAAGTCAAGCTCGGGAGATTGGGAGAACAAGCAGCAGTCTTCTGGTGCTAGTGTTGCCAACACTGTTCCTGCTTCGAACATGGATAGCAGTAGTACTGCCATTGCAGGCAACATCAAGGTGGTAAGGAAGATGAAATGGTTAGACTATTATGGTGATCCAGGCGAATACAGCGGAGAGGTTGACACCACAGCCATGCTACCCCATGGCCGAGGAAGTATGAAGTACGATCATGGATTGGTCTCGGAGGGATGTTGGGCCAATGGACAATTCGTTGAGGGCAGCGAGTTGAATCTGAATCATGATCCTTCAAAGAAGAAGTCAAGTGGTAGTAGTAAGTCTAGTTCGAAGAAGAAGTCAAGCAGTAGCAGGTCTGGAGGTGAGAGGAGTAAGAAGTCGAGCAGTTCATCGGCATCTAGGGGTACAATGGATCCTTGAATGATTAGGAGACAACAATTTTGAGAAAGTTGTGTGTGCATTCAATATAGATGAATGCCATGTGTTGTGATTAGTTGTTAGTTGAGTTATATATGTTGTAGAAAGAGAAAGTCCAAACAGAGTCGTCGTGTTGTAGGGAAGAATAAATGTTATCTAAAAAGAATTATTTGGATTACGACCATTCCATATTTATGTTATTTCAGAACAGAAACTCAGCTGCCGTTCTAATTCAATCTGCTCAGCCTCTGTCAATTTTGAGTTGCAATCTGGGTTCCCATGTGCTTGTCTGCCATGTTCGGTACCATATTTTGCTTGTGATGTCTTTCCTTTCTTTGGAGTCATGAAATCTGATCCGTATATGTTTGTTAATAGACATTTTGGATTATATGGCATGTAAATGACAGGGTTTTCATTGCTACTTTGTTGTATAGTTTGATTGCCACTATTACTATAATTTGTTGTTGTTGTATCAGCTGCTATTCTATAATCATCTATCGATAATAATGACTTGTGCCGTACAACAGGAAGAAATGCATTCTTTGATATGGTTACTACATCCCATGGAAAGTGAATAAGATCATTTGATGCACTGCAATGAAATCCATACACATCAATCTGAAACTTCTTGCCATATCGTATATTATTTGGTACTATCGTTCCAAATAAGTTTTGTTTCATCGGAATCCGATCAGAATCAAGAGATTGGAATGTCCAACCAAACTTCTTACTTATTTCATTTTTTAATACATTGTCAATGTATGGGAAATGCATAGGAAAGATAGCAATATCAAAATCTTTATCTAAATCATTGGGACGTAAACATGGATCAGTTTCATTAGTACATGTATGATTTCTAAATTCGTATAACATGGTACCAAACATTAATATTACCGGTGCATCAACCTCAGTAAACTTTGTTACTAAGTAGGATAGTATTTCATCTGCTTGATTCACTAGATTCCAATTACTTTTATATGTTGAATTGTTATATGCTTCCTTGGTACATTGTGGTATTGTTGATGAGTGTATGTTATTATTAGCTGTATATTGAGAAGGTATATTATTGTCATCTACAGCAGTAAGTACCATAGCAGTACCGAGGAGTTGTGATGGTAAATTATCTAGATAGTGAATAATATATATTGAATGTTACCAACATTAATACAGGTAAGGTATATCGATACCAACCATTCATCACTCTATTAACATTGCAATGCTCAAGAATAATACTTCCTTGCGCAGGCAGAACCACAACTAACAGCCAATAGCACAAACAACACAATAACGAAGTAAGTATGAAGAATGAAGTAGGAAGTTTTCTTTCAGAAAACTCCTTACATATCATATCACAGACCCACCACAATCTAACAAGATAACTCCCTTCTCATATAATACTGAGGTGATAGGCGACCCTACATATGGTCTCTATGTATCATTAAGGTACATAGCTCATAAACGTTGCCATTCTTTATCAAAGTGAGTAAGGAGCTGCCAGATAGACCACTAAGACAATATAAAGAAAGAAATATATATATCTACGATACAATACTGCCTCTTGAGACACTCCCAAATTTTGATGAACGACTGCCATAATATAGGTATATCCATAGATCATCAAGCAAGAAGGTATACGTATAGACTGTCCCTAGTTCTGTGTATGCCTCTCTAGTTACACTGCCTCTTATCTTTGTGCATATCATATGCTCATTATTTTGGCATTGCAATAAAAACATCACAAACAATCATATATCACAACAAATATAATAACATGTCAGACGACGGTGGTGGTATCGACGGTGGTGAAGAGTCACGAGGTATCACTGAATTTACCGAAACAACAACAGAGGGATTAGGATCACGTTTGCAAGGCGCCTGCTGGGGTATATGTTTAGGTATCATTCTATTCATTGGTGCCTTTCCATTTCTATTTTGGAATGAAGGAAGAGCAGTAGATCGTTACGAGGCCTTAAACGAGGCTGAAGCAGAAACAGTCACAGTATCTGGATTGAATATAGATCCAGCCAACAATGGTAAAGTATTACATTTCACAGTTGACATTACGAATAATGGTACCGAGTTGGTTGATACAACATTTGGCATTAAATCATTAGATGGATTAGTGTTACGTCGTGAGGCGGATATGTACCAATGGAAAGAAAAGGTAACTACCACCACAAAGAAGGGTTATGGTGGTAAGAAAACGACTACCAAGAATTATAGTTATGATAAGGTATGGTCAAACAGTCTAATTAATTCTGGATCATTCAAGAAACCAGAAGGGCATCAAAATCCATCCACTATGGAGTTTACATCTACTACAATTACTGGTAATCCGATTACTATTGGTGCATATGTATTACCAGAAAGTTTAAAGAGTAGATTGAATTGGTACAAAACACTAAGTGTAAAGGCGGAGGATATTACAGATGCAACACTTCGTGATCGGGCAATCGTTACTAATGCAGAACTTTACTTTGCAAACAAGATGACATCTCTCAATCCTACAACAACATCTAATACATCACCCAATACAAGTAGCGGTACAAGACAATACTTTGTAGTTGCACAAACTAATCGTAATTTACCAAGTTCATCCAATGTCAAGGTGGTATACACATCATACAATCTCAACGATGCCAAGGCATACATGATGAAAGAGTTTTCATGTGGACCAGATTCAAATTATCCACAGCGAATGATTGTTGAGGTTATGAATGGTGTTGTCCAAGTTGAGCAATGTGGTGCATGCAATGTATTGTTCCCTCCCGGTGGCAACCCATTGAAACAATGTTGTAAGACTGGATTGATAAATGGAGAAAGTCAACTACTGGAGAATGGGTATAATAAGTTTTGGTGGGGAGGAGAAGAAATATACACGATGGTATCGGCTGCACGAAACTATGTTACTTCTCCGTATACTCTTGCAACTTGGACTATGGTGAATAATAACAATCCGGTTGTTCCATGTAATCAACCTCCGGTATCTTCTCCACCTACGACTATTCGTCCATCCACACCACCGCCTGCAGCTGTTAGGGTAAGTTTATATTCATAGCAAAGTATATATATTGCATTTCTCTAACCATTTGCTTCTCTTTCTAATCCCCAATAGCCTACCCTTCCAACTACTCCTGTTACACCTATCACTCCAAATCCAACGACAAAACCTACCACTGCTCAGCCTACCCCAATTGTGAGTATAATTTATGCATGAATGCATATATGATACTCGAAGCAGTTCCATCTAACCAAACAAACAACTCTTTCTTCTATTATCACAGCCGACTCAAAATCCTACCACTCTCAAGCCATCAAGTCTCAAGCCAACGACAGCTTTAGTTCGTCCTCCACTTACTGGTGAATGTGTTGATACTGCAAACTATCAAGACATTTACGGTGGTACATGTGCAGAGTATGAATCCAATGCAGCATGGTGCGGTGGTTATGGAACGACTGGAGAACCTGGCCAAACTCCCAATGATAACTGTTGTGTATGTATTGCAAAACTAAGTGGCAGAGGTAGTGGTGAAGAGGAGATTGTCCTTACTGGTGGTATCCGAGGTAGACGTCTCCAGTCTACTACTGGCGGTGCTCCTATGATTGGCGACCAACGAGTATCATTCTCGGAAGTGCCTCCCTCTACCATCACCATCGTCGGTGTTCAGCAAGATAACACCATAACAGCGTTTGTCGCCGATAATGGCGAGGGAGGAGATGTTTTACTATTCAAGCAAGGTCAGTGGACGTCTGTGCAAATGTACGACGAGGCCGAAGCTGCAAATGCAGCTACGACTTGGATACTTCGATTTGTAGGCTTTCTTGCAATGTCTCTTGGTCTATATCTTATCTTTAGGCCCATCGAAGTGTTTGCTGATATTATCCCATGCGTGGGAAGTATCATCGGATGCGGTATCATCTTCATGTCCATCTTCATCTCGGCTTTCCTTTCTACTATTACAATTTCAATCGCATGGCTTGTCGCTCAGCCGAAGATTGGTGCCATTGTCTTGGTAGTAATGTTGGTCGTTGTTGGTGGTTGTGGCTTCGGATACAAGAAGTTCAAAGGAAGGGGAAAGGATGATGACAATGAAGAATACGGCAATGAGAAGCAAGATAAGCTTGGAAGTTTAAATGATGATGATGTTGTAAAGGTGGCGAGTACTACCATTCCTACTGTCAATGCAGCTCCTGAACAACCCGTAGTCGTTGCCTCTACCTTGCCGGTTCCTTCCCAAGAGGCAGAGATCACTGTGAATGCTACGCCGGAGCCATATGAGTCGGCAGCAACTGTTCCTCAGCCATATGTACCCTAGTCTTTAGGAAGTTGGACTGTGAAGATATTGTGATTGATGTGTGGTGTAGATTAGATTTGATATGACAAAGTTGCACATAATCTAAATGTTTAATTCGTCATACAGTGCAATAATCTGGTATGTAATTTCCTTGTGTGAACTGAAGTGTATCTTATGTCAGTAGTACCCTTGCATCACTATCATATTTGACTCGTCGGGGTATGCAGTATATGCCAAGATGATATACTATGTGATTCCGTATGTCATCTGCAATACTATTTATTCATCCAAGGTGTAATTTCCTCAAGTATTTTATAATGATGGACGTAGAGTGATCCGTTATTAGTTATTTTGAGTCCTTCATTTTTCTCTCATTTTCGCCTTCCCAAAAATCGACGATGTTGTGATGTTGATTAAGTGCCATAACATACTTGCCAGTGATGTTGGCCAATAATCAGGGACGATATATAGCACTTACCTCAACAAATACATTCCATACAATCATAAAGCGTAACCGCCCATATATCGTTGTAACTAATAAATTATGACTGGTGTTATGGATTCAAGTCAAGAGTCATCGCTAGCTTTATCAAACAGTAGCGACGTCAGCAGTGATTCAATTCGATTGTCTCCTGGTCGTATTAATTATAAACGAATCCTTCAAGCATTCTATAAGGTAAGTAGAACAATGTGTAATCGTAGTTGTAGATTGAGTTCTACTGTGCATATGAGATGGTTTTGCTAACACCCTTCCACTTCTGCTTCCCTAAGAAACATGATCCATCGAAGATACAAGATATTGACAACATGTTATCCAAGTCAAAAGGGAAGGAAGCCAAGCTCTGCCTGTTGCTTGCCAAGAAATACGATTGTTCAAACCCTCTAAATGCTGTATTCGTAAAACTTGTCACGGATGAGCACCATAAAGACGACAACTACCTTGCACTTGCCTCCCTCTTTTTGGCTGCGTTCTTTCCCCAGGATGTGAATGAGGCAGCTAAACTCTGCCAGAGATACAAGAAGGAAGAACTCTTCAAGCGTTTATCATCCAACTTTCATGCTATCAATCCTCTGAAAATAGATAAGAGTAGCAGTCAAACACTCAATTCTACCAAGCCAATTGATTATAAACAACTATTGACAGAGTTCTATCAGACAAATGATGAATCAAAGGTGGTTGATGTTGAAGAGACATTGGCAAAACTTGAGGGACGAGAAGCCATTCTTTTTGCCATGTTGGCGACTAAATATCAAACTACCAATGCTTTGAATAGTGTCTTTGAGGAACGTGTCAAGAATGTTCAAATCACTGATCACTTGTCACTGCTCAAGATTTATCTATCGGTCTTTCATCCATCGTATCTAACAAATGCAAAATCATTATTACTAAAGAATAAGGGTGATGAGGATAAGCTCTTTGCTGAGTTGGCTAACAAATTTAGTGCCGTTAATGCTTTGGATATCTGTGGTGATAGTATTGGTAAGGGAGGATTGAATATCATTAATGAGTCAAGCGAAGAGAAGGAGAATGTTGTTGTAGTTTCCAAGGAGAATGTAGTTAAAGTTTCCAAGAAGGTGACCAAGGACAAAAGTGGCGGTGTTGGCAAGAAGGCCAACATCAAGAAGGTCCGAAGGCCGTTGGGCAACTCCCGGCTTGTAAATGCGTAGAATGCTTGTTTGATGTGTACTGCTCCCATTTTCCATTGGTATACTGTGTTTAAATCTATTGATATTTGATAATAATGATGGGAGTGTAAGATTGTTGAAAGGGGTTGGACCCCGATGGAGTCTTGATAAGATTGCTCAACAATACATAACACGTTAATCCAACAGTCTTGCTTAGCCGAGCTGTTTATTGTTACATATGATACAACTATCTGTTCAATTCTCTAGCTTTTCTCTGTTCAGTTTCTATATTTGTACAATAGTAGTAGACGACACTCCCGTCTAGTAGTCGTTGATTATATGGCAAGGCTCTTGTAGTAGCTCTCTTGGTGGCTGTAGGACAGTCAAGGCACCTGCCTGTTCGTCCCTTACTTCGTATGCATCCATAACTTGCCCCCATGCGCCGGCTTGGATTGCCTTCTGAACCAAGTGATGATCTTCGGGCGCTAGCGGTGTCATCTCACTCGATGGTCTAGCATCAAAGTCCCATGGTCTTCCCCTGTTCAAAAGGAGAAATAGTTTCAAAGATAGAGTTGTTAGTATATAGTAATATGAAGAAGGGCATAATAAAGGCTTTGTCTGTTGCTCAGAAAGAAAAGGTATCGCTCAGGTGTTGATCGGATGTCCATATCTACTTTTGTTTTGTTTTCGTTTCATCAATGCAACAGAGAGGTTAACATATCATATGCACAAAAACAAGAACTTACATGTATCTTTGATTCCAATATCCATCACCAGAGATATTCTTCACAGCGGCACCATTGATACCTCCGAAGGCTAAGCCTTGGTCATATAAATCACCATGTTTATTGACAAATACTGATAGTGCATCGAGTGCTTCGGCACTGATGGAAAACTCTGTGGAGGGATGTGATTAGAAGAATGGTGAACATCAAACAAAAAGTATGAGAAACAAAGTCAAATCAATATACATTTCTCACCTTGGACATAAACTCCAATCTTGAGATTGAAGTGACGTCGGTAATCCTCGATTGTAGCTTTTACCTTGGCACGTTCCCAATCAGATAGTGCTGACCTTGGAAAGGCATAAGGCTGGAAGGAGTAGTTGCCGCCACTCCTAGGCGAGCGTGCCATTCCATCACCCGTGGCAGTAATATCATTCTCTTGGCCAGTATCAACGGTACCACAGCATCCTCGTTCAGCAGCCTCCATAATACTAGATCGTTTCCACATTAATGATCCTCCGTTGAAGTAGACAGTGTCTCCATTCTTCACCTCGTTGGCATGACAGGCTCGTTGTAAATCACCCACCGAATGAAAGAACAAAAGTGGTGTCAATGGATAGGAACAACCTTTGCCAATCACGCGCAGTTCATCCATATCAAAGCTACCAATGCCCTCGATGATCAATCCTCTAGTTCTCAATGAGTCTATAAGTCGTGACCACACCCTCGGTGGAACACGTCGTGACTTGAGATCGAGTACGAGTCGAAGTGGTTCACCTAATACTGTAGATATTCGTTCAATATCATGCGTCATCTTATGGGAAGCGTGAGGATTGATCGGAAATGTCGACGAAGAGGCGCCTCTGCCACCGCTTATCTTGCTGTCAGAATCATTCATACCGAGACAAAGGCTCATTCCACACATTCCCATACCAAAAGATGAAGATGTTGGTGTTGCGGGCGAGAACATGTCGTTGTTTGTCAACAGATCTGACGCGTCATCATCTTCATCATAACAATCCAATGCTTGGTCGTTACCATCATGATCTTCAATTATATCATCACTCTGATCAACCCTCGCCGTTACCTCGTTGACACTACTATCTCTTCTCAGAAACATTCTTTCCAACAAGCCAGACAAGCCACGCTCACCTATCTTCGCAGGACGGTTCTTCACCAACAAGTGTTGTTGATGCTGACGACTTCCATTATTAATGCTAGTATTACTCTTACTTGATGTAGATGAACTCTTGGTTGCAATTACATCGGTATCACCCGAAGTATTAGCATCAGACTTGCTACTCTTAACAAGTAGTGATAATGTTTGAGAAAAAACATGGATCCATGTTTCCATAAACATACCCTTACTTCCTCCTGAACTGCCAGATGTTGGTCTTCTTGCCGTGTTAGATTGCTGCTGTTGTTGTTGGTTTCCATTCTTGGCATCACTAGCTGTAGTAGAGTTATTCAGTATAGATGGATCTAGTAATGCTTCGAAATCACGCTGTTCCTCATCATCATCCCATTCCGAAGTGGTATTCATATTAATGGATATTTCCGCTTCAGTATTTCCCACACGGAGTGAAACACGTTTACTTGATCGTGAGGGTGAATGTGATGGTGGATTATCTCTTGATGATTTCACAACTCTTCCAAAGTTATACTTTGGTGCCACACCCATTGCCTCCAGAACCAATTGAGACATTGACCCGTGTGCTATGATGGTACGTCGCATTAGCTGGGATACTAATCGGTCAACTTCCACTTGTGCGGCGGTGTGTGATTGCAATATATCAAAATCATCATCATTCTCATCTTCTTCTTCTATATCGGTGTCTACATGCGTACCTCGAGTATTCTCAGAGTTCATTATCCCTGCACCACTACCTCGACTAGAAGTTCTATTATATTTCATGGTGGTAGCAACGGCCTTCTTCCGTTCACGCTTTATCCGTATCTTACGCAATTTAACTTCCAACTTGTCAACAATTGACATTGCATTGTCAACTTGTTTCACTAAACTTGGATCTAAGAATACATCCCATTCTAATGCTGGCTTGTTATACCTTGGTTTCGGTGGTATTGTTGTTGTTGATACACCTACACCTAACGTCGTAACTTCTATACCCATTTCGGGAATTGGATCAGGTTCGGGCTGTTTCCGTCGTTTACTAGCCATACCATGTAGTGGATTTGCTGTTGTAGTATTATGAGCAGTAGCAGTATGTCGCTGTGGTTGATATCCCATCATACTATTCCTATAACCAAAGTTATTACCATTCGAACCAATGGTAACTACCGATTCTGTATATCCACCACCTGATATGAAGGATTGTCTATCATCTAAATCTTCTTCTCTGTTCCCTTCTTCAAAATTACTATTTGCAGTGTTATTGTTGTTCAACAATGGTATAGGCTGTTGTAATAATTGTATACCCTGCATAAATTTTATAGTACGACGTCCTGAATCGGAATTCCATATACCGAATGCAGAAACTACTGGATTATTCTCTGCCCATTTCATAACTGAGAGGTTCGGGGGGGTTGAAATAGTTGAGAAAAGGGGTGAGCGATAAGCAGTTCAACTCCAGTTGCAAATATAGTGCACATAAACTTACTCTTGACTGGATCGGACAATATAACTTCAGACTTGCCATCGCCATTTATAGTTGCGGTAGTATTTGTACTAGTATCAACAGTACAAGATGACAATCTTTTCAATCGTTCCACTGATGATATCCTCTTCAATCTAGCCTTTGGTACTCCTCCTTGCTTATTATTATTGCTGCCCTGATGTTCACTTATAGTTCCTACTTTAGCAGCATCTCTATCTCTACTACCCTCCATCCTAGCCACCACAACACTCTTCGGTATACTATTACTATTCTTTAATAAAATACTTAATTCGTAATAAGCACTTGGCAATAACTTTTTTAATATACTTGCAAACTTTGAATCAGTAATGAATAGGGGGGCCGCGGCGGCATATCCACCGTGTACGTATGGTATTTGATGTAGTGGTGTTATTGACTTTGCATTATTATTTTGGGATGTTGTTTGTATTGCTGTAGTATTTGCAGGACTGAGTGGGGGACTGAGTGGTCTATTGTTAGATGGTGGATGCATATTATTGTTGTTGCTTTGTTGTTGCAAATAGTTTGGATTTTGTAATGGTGGATAGTGATGAATGTTTGCATATTGATTAGAGATAGTATTTCTTTGATCTAATTGTGCTAGTGCAGCTTGAGATAATATTGGTGTACTTCTCCCTGATGCATTATGCTCAGCAAAATTAGAAGAGGAAGTTGTGCTCTCCTTACTTGATGTCGGTATAAGTTCTGGAGGTGGAGTTTTACCACTGTTATTACTCTTGTTATTAGTTGCATCTATATTACCAATAGGAACATCCTCCAACTCTTCATCATCATCAGTATCGGTGTGATCATCCACTAAACTACTAACAGGACTTGGCATTCTATTACTAGCAGATACACCACTATGTGGTGATGAAGAAGAGTGACGAGTTAATATACGTAATTGAGCTTTATTCATTGCAGGTGGTGGCCGCGGTGAGTTGTTGGAACTACTACTATTTCGTCTAATGCATGGTGGTTGGATTGGTGGTAGTGGAGATACATTGTTTCTTGAGGAGTTGGTTTGTTGCACATGTTGTGCACCGTTAGTTGCAATGGGTGAAATGCGTGACATATCTACCTATAACCTACCAAATATCAATAAATATGCATTGTAATGCATTTAGGGAACATATCTGAGCATATATGGATCTGAAGCCAAGCTCTAAAAGGAGAGATTCACGCCAACGCCATGCTATTCCACTTTGCTAATATTTGCATTGGCATGCGAGGATACTGGAGGCAGACCGTGTTTAAATCCGTATCAGTATATATATTCAAGTGTACGGACAGTAAATATACGGTTTGAGTAAGAAAATAGTCCGTGATCTTGCAAAAGTGACAGTTTGCAACTAACAACTTGCCTCAATTATCGGCGGCCCTTGCCAAACATACCTTCTATACATCCTATTATTTATAATTAAATGAACAACAATACAATAATAATGCCAGTACGTAAACGATCACCAACCTCTGGAAATTCCACCGTCTATACCCAACCAACTTTCACAACTTTACCTGAAAATCCACAAACCTCTTTCCAAACAATGAGACAAGTTAATCCAGACGGTACGTCAACTGTATATCATGTACATGATAGTATAAATGGTGGAATGGTTGGTGGATTACCGCCTCAGGTTGTCTTAGGGGGCGGTGGTGGTATCCCATTGCAGCAAACGCATCATATTATGTCACAACAACAACAACAACAGGCCCCAATAAGTGGTGGAATGGTATATCCCTCTTACGGACAACAACAACAACAACCGAATATAGTATATGTACAATCAGATGAATATTCCGACTCTGATGTTGAATCAGATAATGAAGAATCAACTGCATTAGTACAACACAACCAATCTCAACAATCACCCAAAAATAAGAAAAGGATAAAATGTTGTCTAAATTCCAAATCAACATCGACAATATGTATACTAACATCAATAATATTTGCAATTAGCTTCATTATTGGATATATTTTCTTAATTGATGCAATTGTTACCAATAATCGTAATAATCATTCCTCTTATAATAATGGTAATCAGAATGTAATGCCTGGTAGTAGTTTACGAATTGGTAGTAGGGCGTATCGTGGTATACCATCACATATACAACATCAACAAGATGAGGAGGGTGATAAAGTGTATAATACACCATTGAATACAGAATTAGAAGAAAAGTTAGGATTAACTGAAAAGTATTATGTAGTTAAACCTATGATATCGGAAATAAGTATTAATAAGTTACCAACAAGTGGGGTGGTTGGTGGTGGTGGTGGGGCGATTGGTAAAGATAATTTGGTTGGGGAGGGATATCAACGTCCTATTCAAGTTGATAAGCAGCAGCAGCATAATCAGTTAGTACAAGAACCACGAAATGGTAATGTTGGGGTTGGTGGTGAAGGTGGAAGTCATATGAAAGATGTAGTTGAGGAACAGAAACAGCAAGAGACTAGGACTGTCCCGGGTATTGTTCCAAGGGTTAGCGAGCAGGACGGTCCTGTACGGAGAAGGAAATAATTATGGTTTATTAATGAAGAGGTGCTGGATTGAGGGGTAGTTATGTGGAAGGAATGAGTCGGAGGGGGAATATAACAAAATGTGTATGACAAAATCAAAAAGTTCATACACCAAAAGTGTCGTTAAAGTATGGGGTTGAGGGAAATATGTAGGCTAATACAGTTTAAATCTAGCCTTAATCTAGCCTTAAACTATTGTGTTTTTATGCTTATGTACACGTACTTTACCACTTTTGCAAACAATCAAATCAGGACAGGATATAAAACATGAATATGTACTTTTAATACAGGTCTCTTCGTGTTAACGTATACAAGCCTTATATGATAGGCAGTAAACTCTTCTACCTTCTTACTGAACAATATACTGCTTCCAATCATACTCTTCACTTGCTGATACTCTACTGGAACCACTACGAGTCCGACTGCCTTTTGTCAAGTAAACAGGTTGATTTTGCTCTTCTGTTACTTTGCTAGATCTTGACTCCTTTCTTTTGAGTAAGGTTTCCTGATATTCTTCTTCCCTACTGCTGCTAGACTTTTTCTTTTTCTTCTTAAGAGCCTTAGGCCGGTCATTCCTCCAATCCTGCTCTTTCACTTTGTTGGGATCTTTTTGTTTGGTCCCATACCACGTACGAGGTTTATGTTGGAATAAGGAACGAGAGGGGAGTGGTCTGGATGATACAGGCTTCAAACGAATGTTTGGCTTCTTCGGTACGACTTTCTTAACCCTATCCACACCATTCCTACTCCGTTCTTTCATACCATCCATACTATTCCTACTACGCTCTTTCATACTTTCGACACGATTTTTACTCCGCTGTTTCATCTCGACGATACTTTCTTGAATCCTATCTGTTTTAATACGAGGACGTGATATGCTACGGATTCTTCTTTGTCGTTGTTCAGAATTGCTGCTGTTGGTATTCATCTTTTTGTAGTTGTGTTCGTTTGATGATGGCTTACTACCACCCATTGTTGGTGATGATGGATGATGAGTACTTCCTCTCTTTTGGTTATCCTTGGTATCTGGAGGGTCCTCCCTTGTATCATCAGTACTGCTGCTACTACGACGTCGAGGGGGCGGTTTCCTCTTTCCTCTTACCCTAGATTGAATGTTATTGATACCCGCTGCTGAGAGCATTTTACTCCCCATGATGATAAATTAAGATAAGTATTGCAATGCTCGGTCAGAGAATGAGGTCATTAACGACGACGCCACTTCTTAACTATTGCAGTTGATTCAGTAGTTCAACCCTTTTAGATATCGTGTCTACGATTATTATATCTGTTATCTAAATTGTTTGCAATGAGAGGATAGAATTGAAATAGAGTAGAGATGATAGCAGACTTTTGCAGACTTTTGGCCTAAAAGTTAGATAGTTCGTTGGTTTTTGCAAAGGGGAAGATACCGATAAAAGGCCGTCATATATTCAGTGGATGGAAGTATGTACGTTGTCATGATGGCGACGAATATTGTTGTGTTGTTGCCATTGCCTCCACTCTCTCCCTCCCCCTATCAACAAACACATAGGATATATTTACTTTGAATCTCCACGGCTACCACAAGAGAACTCTCCTCAAGGACACATCATAATAAAAAACTACATAATTGCAAATAGAATAGATAGCTAGTATTAGTATTACTATATGTGGCACGCCATGTCTCCTCCACAAATTACATCCAATGGACAAACAACAACGATACCAAATGGTGATGGATCATCAACAGTTTATGTACATCACATATCACACGGTGGTCCACAAGCTCCTCAAACTGCACCGCTACCTCAACAAACATATCCCATGCCCATGCCATACCCATATCCTATGCAAGCTCCACCATATCCCTACCCTCCAGCTCCATCATCATATGGTAGTCCATTTCAACAACAACCTACAGTAATAATAATGAATGCCGATGCACCAAAAGATGATAAGAAAAAGAAGAAGAAAGAAAAACCAAAAGATGAAGAAGCAGCACCTCCGCCGCCACCACCAGAGCCCGAGCCTGAGGAAGAACGTGAACCACCACCTCCAGATCCACCACAGAAAATGAGTAAATTCAGTATAGTGTCAATTGTCATGCTTGGCGTCGCCTTTATATTTGGTACAGCATGTATAATCGAACTTAACCAAGCAGAAGACGCTCGTTTAGAGGACAACTTGTCAGGAGAGGAATTAAGTCAATATAACGAATACAGTTCCAATCGAACAGTATCATTAAGTTTGGGTTGTGTCTCCTCCATATGTTTTACAGTGGCCACATTACTATCATTCTATGCGGGTATGAGACATAAAGCAAAGGCCTCGGGTAAAAAACATTGCTGTCTAAGTGCATTCTTATTGGCATCATGGATTATATTTGTTATGACAACGCTAATTGACTTGATTATATTTGTAATGGCGTTTAATCCTCGGAATGTAATCTATCCAGAGGCTGTGTTGATTAGCTTTTTGGGATCTTTATTCTCTTGGATGTTAATGTTTGGTCATTCAGAAATTGCTAGGAAAGCTGATTATACTGGCAACTGTTGTACTCCTTGCAACAAATAGAGACTGTATTATAATATGTCAAAGAGGTTGAGATTGTACAATAGGTTAACAAATAAGTGACGCATGTCAGTGGTTACTTTTGAGTAGGAATATATACTACTCCTTTGAATATGTTTCTCTGAGCTCTGACTTATATACATTTAATCTAATCTCTATTTCTTGCGCTCTTGGTCTTTTGGTTGTTTGATTGGTTTCAGTCTAATCTCTACACCATATATGTTCGTCTTGATACTTCTGCATATCCAAACATGAATAGCCAACTCATGAAATTCCCAATAACGGCAATCCATATACCCTCAGGCCATATAGGTTTCAAATCATCATCAAATGATACTACTAATATAATGATATTTAAGATCAATACCATAACAAAGGTAATCCAAGCAGCTATCGAAAATGCCGAAGATATATTCAGCCTTCCTTCTCGTTCTCCCCTCTTCTTATATCTTAATCCAGCAAAGAATAAGAATAGTATTGCAACTGTAAAACAAAATGCCGATGCTGCTGCCATTCCTATTGCAAGGATTCGTTCACTTTTGTATTGTTCATTATCTGTGAATTCCATATATGTATCATATAATTCTATCCATAGATTCTCAGCTTCAGTGGTACCATATATTGATGTAGCACCGAAGGCTAATGCAATTAAAAGTAATATTATTGATACGATTACAAATTTGGAAAACTTTTGTGGTTCTTTAGGTGGTGGTGGTGGTGGCGGCGGTGCTGTAGATAAATAATAGAGATTATGAGATATGAACAATATTCATGACGAAGATCTAAATTGTAAATACCATTTAAACTCACGATCAGCCTTTGGTGGCGGTGGTGGAGGCGGCTTTACACTCTCTTCATCTGATTCTGAATCATCTGGTGGTGATTTCTCGATAACTATTATCACTGGACCTTGACCTTGCTGCTGTTGATAAGGATACACTGGCATCATTTGCTGTTGTGGATATGTCCATTGCGGTTGCCACCACATGATTTTGTCTCTTCTTTACTCTAAACTTTGAAACACTGTGGAGATGCTCTGCAGAATACTATTATCGTTATACCTCTAGCAAAGAGAGCATCATCAATGCATGGGGGGAAGTCTGAATTAGGCGTTTCGCAATAGGGTATCCTAGGATACCAAAGTCAGTAAGTAGTGCCGAGCGGCGAGCTAGCGTAGCGAGATGGTGAACAATTGCACCTTTACCTAATCTATTGTTCCATTAATGCTACCCTACATGACAAGTCGGTTAGCTAGCTTCCTCTCCTTTCTGTTATTTCATCAGCAGAGGTTAGAGCTCTTTCGGCACTAACTAAATCCCCTGTTGTTTCGTCAGTGGCTCGTCCGGTGTAGATACGTCTAGCAACTTTGAGATCATCCCAAAATACTTTCTTCTTCACTGGCAATACCTCCTTCAATCGAAACATACCGGCTGCTCCAACTGCAACCATGATGACATTGGCTACTGTTAGGAGTAAAGAGAGTACACCCATATAATGATATGGATCTTCTTCTTCTACTATTATCTTTTCAAATTCTTCGTCATTATAGATAACCTTGACTGAGAAAGATTTCCAATCTTCATCTTCGATAATTGCCATTACCCATAACATGCCACAGTTTACTGCATATGAGGAGGTAGATGTGATATTGTCAAAGACGAGCTAGCTTGAGATATAATATATGCACAACAACAGTCTGAAAGTATCTCACCAGCGGGAGGCAACAATGATGCACTAATAGCCACTCCTACTAAACTTGAAGTTTGATCATCAATGACTGACAAAGCAACTCCTAAGCCACTAAAGAATGCAATCCTATAAGAGAGGGGAATTCAGTGTAAGTTCTTGCCAATCAACTGATGACAACGAAGGTAGATCATACAAGAAAACTCTTCCTACTTACGCTATTCCAGCATAAAAGGTTGTAGGTTTTCCCCGAGTCGACATCTCGTCCGTCGGCCACTCTTTTGCCATATCAGTCCCAGAACAGCATGCCCCTATAATTAAACCCAATACAATGCAAAGCAAAACAGATAGTATCTCATTCTTCATGGAACGTTTGATTAGTGGTACATCCCAGATTATAAGACCATATGCCATACCAAGTACTGGACCCATAATCGGTGACAGTAACATGCTACTGATCACAGTTGTCGCACTGTCAATTGCCAAGCCAATACCAGCGACGATACTATCATAGTATAAAAGTGCATAAGATGTGAGCATTTTGTTCTACTTCTACTATTGCAACAAAAGAGTATATTCAAACTCACCTTGCTACCATTATCAAAACAGTATAATTAAAGTTCCAATCCACGCCTTCACTAATCTTATCATGCATACGCTTAATTCTAATAATCTGTTCCATTGATACATTAGCAGTTGTTGTACTTGCTCTAAATACATTTCGTACATCTTGTGCGTTAACTTTCCGTCCCGGCGATATATCTGTAGATTGATCAGTCGTTGTACCAGTTGTATTAGCACTTTTTAAACTTTTTCTATTCGTTGATGTTGGACTATTGTTAAATGTTACAGCAGACATCATCACTGGATCCCCCGGTGTTGTTCGTATTGCTTTTATATCAATATCTACTTCTGTCGATGTATCAACGCCGGTTTCTATATCCCTAACATCCTCAGTAATCAACGGAGAATTATCGGTGGCGGCGATATTTGTTGGTATCAAGCCAACGTCATCTACATTCTCTTCCATATCCTCAATTATTGATGTATTGCTGTGTATTATTTTATGAGAGAGTAAGGTATGTGCTGAAGATGAAGATACTTCTGTAGGCTTTACAAAGTATCGACGACAGGAGTCGATATAAGAGGTATAACTATATCACCCACAGACCATAGAAGAAGAGCTAGTTCAATTCAGAAGAGATAGTGATGGCTTGGTTGGGGGAGATGATAGCAGTTATCATAGCAACTCAATAATACCATCTAAACGGATATTTTGGGTATCTTCGAAGATACTTTTGCAATGTCGTTCAATATATCTCTTCATCTTCATTCTTTGCTATATCTCCGAGCAATCTCTATTAGTGAGATGAATTAGATGGTATAATATACAATGGGCTTGTTCAAGGGCGAGGCCGAGATAGCCGCGCCGCCATCACCACAAACAGGCATGACGATTGCAGCATTTATTATTGCATTGTTGCATTATGCATTGGAGCTCTAATCATCACTATCATCAATACCGTTCGGATAACTCGATTGAATAGACGGATGTCAAATCATGATTGTTCTAACAGTAGCACATCAGTCATCAATCCATCAACTACAACATCTTCTTCTAGCAATCAACAAAACCACCATATTATGCATGCATATTTACATCAGTACAAAATAAATCAGTACCCACAGCACTAGATGGGTATAGTACACTTGCAAAAGAAATGGAGGAACTAGCCAAACAACAAAATGGATACATGGGTATCGACAGTGCCAGTGGTATTACAATATCCTATTGGAAAAGTAGTGATTCAATGAGAGAATGGAAAGAACAAGTTGATCATAGAGCGGCACAACTTTTGGGTAAGGGACGATTTTATAATGATTATCATGTTCATATTGCCAAGGTTGAGCGTGAATATGCATTGAAAAAACAGCAGTAAACGAGATGATGAATCTATGGATGGAGAAGAGTATCATTTAAACATAGGATACCCATCAAGGTATCTAGATGTCTCGGGCTCAATGCTCAGGTTCGGTAGTATTCCAATCGGTTATCAACAATATAGCATAAATCGGGTGTTTTCAAGAGGAGACAACAGGCTGAGTTTCTGGGCTCTGTGCAGTCTTCTCGTCTTCTCTTCAACTTGACCCTTGGTCTTGCTACTTGGACAGTGTCGGGATTCCTTTGCCAAATGAGAACTCTACCAAAACATGCTCAGCTGAATCTCTCTTATTGTTCACATTTCTACTTCAATCGTTGTCAAACTTCCATATGATCAAGAGCATCTTTGGACATGATCTTGCTAGATGATTAATGCAACAACTATCGTCTCATAATTTCAAAGTTTACCAACAAGCATAACAACAAAACAACAAAATATATAAAGAAGTATTACACAAACAAACAAACATAGATGATGATGATTCTCCAATTACTACTAGCATTCCTCATTGCAACTTCCAGTGCAACTCAGACTACTCGAACTCGAAAGACGTGTAGGTCAGGTAAACGAGATGCCAAGAGAGCTGTACAGCGCCTATATAGAGGAGACTGCAACAATGCTTTGGATAATGCCTTCACCGAAGATGTGAACCGTATGCGAGATAGGACATTCCCTCGTTTTGCTAAAAACTGGCAGGATCGTGCATACAACGAGTGCGGAAGAGATGCAATCAGGAAGGAGCTCGACCGTATTGGTAGACGGTGCCGCAACAGTCATGAAGCTGCCAGTGACTGTAGTGAGCTTGGAGAGACGGCTGCTACTATAATTGTTGATAATTCTGGAGTATGCCCTAGGCATTTCCGCCAACAGAGAAATCGTGGAAACAACCTCAAGAAGTTCCGTGAAGAATGTCGTGGGGTTGCATATGGACAGTGCAAAGGATATATCGACGACGCTGTCCGTAATTGTGGTGGAGATGGTCTAAGTCTTCGTGAACAATCTCAATTACAGGATGAGTGTGAGGATAAGGTAGATAGCTTGACTGGACATGGAAGCGATCTTGACTTTATGAATGATCAATTTCTTGAGGGATACTCAGGTGACGAATCGGCCTCAAGTGAAGACTGGGATTATGAAACTAGTGAGGAGTGGTAAAGGAAAGGATATTGTTTTGGTATGAATACTGTACTGTCTTGAATATGTTTGGTAAATGATTCGTCTTTTGATTTGATAATATAGAAAACTAGATCCAATTTACACAACAAACATATTCTATTCTAGTACTAGCAAAGAGCCCTCTCTCCTCTTAAAGATAGGACACCACTAGAGCCTGCTACTTACGCCCAATATCATTCAACACTTCATGTGAATGGGCTATCTACTAGAGGATAAGCTTGATCGCAAGGAGTGACGAACATACAGGCCGGCAGCCAGACCACTTAGTTAGATGGGATAGGATACACCTATAAGGTATCCTCGTTGCTTCGCCATTGTTACATTTTTCCTGCCCTTAGCAATTGTGACGCACGATGACGCGATTGCAATACCATAGTCTATAGCGGCAGCGGTATAGCAACCATAATACTAAGAAGTGCTATTGTCTCTCTAAACACTCGGCGATCATATCTTCAGTTCGGTGGCGCCGAGTCGGAGTATAAATAAAAATGCCTTCATCAAACTCAAAAAGTATAAGTAACTATCGAGGTCGATATACCATCATCAATCTCTTAACAATATCAAGTATGATGTTATCTACTGCTACTGCATTCCGACAGGGTGCTACCAGTGTTATTAATAGCGGTAGTATTATTAGCCGTCGTAGTGCTGCTGCATCGTCTGCGGCATTTGTGTCATTGCAAAATAGACATCAACAACAACAAGGTGCATCAAAGCACAAGTATACTAGCTTTGCACCTCGCAGTATATCATTCCGTCATTCTCAAACCACATCTAAACTATTCTCAACATTAACAAAAGAAGAAACAACAACAATAAAAGATACACAATACGATCAAACAAATATATCCAAAGGTCTAGCAAATACATCCTACGAACCATCAACATTTGAAAATGAAATATATCAATGGTGGGAAACATCTGGTTGTTTTCTACCAGACTCCAAACAATCACCATCAATATCAAAAGGCAATAATAAACAACCATATGTCTTACCAATGCCACCACCAAACGTTACCGGAAGATTACACATGGGTCATGCAATATTCGTTGCATTGCAAGATGTATTAGCACGATTTCATCGTATGCGTGGTCGTCCTGTGTTATGGACTCCCGGTACTGACCATGCTGGTATTGCTACCCAATTACAAGTTGAAAAACAACTAATGGCAGAAGGTAAGAAACGTGCCACACCCGAAGAAATTGAAGCAGCTGCTGGCAATTCCGAACAATTATCAAAATTAGTATCACGTGAAGATTTCTTAAAACGAACATGGGAATATAAAGAAGAACAAGGTGGTGCCATTACATTTCAATTACGTTCATTAGGTGCAAGTGCAGATTGGACACGTGAACGATTTACAATGGATGCAGATTTAAGTGTCGGTGTTTCGGAAGCTTTTTGTAGATTACATGATAAAGGATTGGTATATCGTGGCACGTACATGGTTAATTGGAGTCCTGGATTAATGACTGCTGTATCAGATTTAGAAGTGGAATATACAAATGAGGATGGTACATTATACTACTTTAAATATATGGTTGAAGATGAAGATAATGTGGGAAAGGCGAAAGAGGATGGTGAACATTTAGCAGTGGCAACAACACGTCCGGAAACAATCTTTGGTGATACTGCCGTGTGTGTTAATCCCAATGATGAAAGGTATACACATTTAATTGGTAAACGTGTTTTAGTACCAATGTCTGAAGTTGATGGAGGTAAAGCGAGGAGTATACCAATTATTAGTGATGAATATGTTGATATGGAATTTGGTACCGGTGCCCTAAAAATCACTCCGGGACATGACCCAAATGATTATGACATTGGTAAGAAGCATTCATTAGATATTATCAACATTATGAATAAGGATGCAACAATGAATGATAAATGTGGAAAAAACTATGTCGGATTAGATCGCTTCGATGCCCGTTCAAAATTATGGTCGGATATGAAAGATGTTGGATTGGTAATTAAGGAAGAAGATCATGTCCAGCGTGTGCCTCGGTCACAACGTGGTGGTGAAATTATCGAACCGTTAGTTAGTAAACAGTGGTTTGTGAAGACGGAGGGTATGGGTGCAAAAGCCTTGGAGGCTGTGAAGGGTGGTGATATTACTATTGTACCTTCGAGATTTGAGAAAGTTTGGTATAGTTGGTTAACTGATATACGTGATTGGTACGTTCTCTTTGTTGTTGGGTTGAGCTGTTTGCTTTTGTTCTTCATCTTATCCTACCAACAACATTGACTTCATTATGTTCTACTGATCACACAGGTGCATCTCACGTCAACTGTGGTGGGGACATCGTATTCCAGTTTGGTATGTCGGTACTGATGGTAACGAGAAGGATGAATACATTGTTGCACGGAATGAAGAAGAAGCACGTCTCAAGGCCACCGAGGCTGGTCATTCAGAAGACACACCCCTAATTCAAGAAGATGATGTATTAGATACATGGTTTAGTTCTGGCTTATGGCCATTTGCTACAGTCGGTTGGCCACAGACTGAGAATGATGGTAATGACATGTCCGACTTATCACGATTCTACCCCGGAACATGCTTAGAAACTGGGTATGATATATTATTCTTTTGGGTAGCAAGGATGGTCATGCTGGGTATTGAATTAACTGGTGTTAGTCCATTTCAGGTTATTTATTTGCATGGATTAGTTCGTGCTGCTGATAATACAAAAATGTCAAAAACGAAGGGTAATGTTGTTGATCCATTAGATACCGTGGCTGAGTATGGAGCGGATAGTTTACGATACTCGTTAGTCACGGGTGTAACGCCTGGACAAGACATTCCATTGAACATGGATAAGATTGCAGCAAACAAGGCATTTGCCAACAAGTTATGGAATTGCTGTAAGTTTGTAACCGAGAATGCGTTGAGTGGAATTGATGAAGACGAGAAGGCAAGTTTGGGTGTTACCGGACCATTGGATAAAGATGAGCTAAGTTCATTAGCATTACCAGAACGGTATATCATTTCAAAGTGTCATGAGTTGGTAGAAAGTGTTACTAGTGATATTGAAAAATATCAACTTGGTGCAGCAGGAAGTAAGATTTATGAGTTCCTTTGGGATCAATATGCAGACTGGTATATTGAAATATCAAAAACTCGTTTGTATGAAGGTTTTGGTGGTGGAGGGGATGATGCCAAGACGGCACGACGTGTACTAGTTTACATCCTTGATACGAGTATGCGTCTTTTACATCCCTACATGCCATATGTGACCGAACAACTGTGGCATCATCTTCCACGTGCTCCCAAGGCTGATGATATGGCTGCACACTCATTAATGCTTGCTGACTGGCCGCAGATGGATGACAGTACGCCTCTTGCAAGAGACGAGGATGCCGTTGCAACATTTGAATGCTTCCAGGCACTTACTCGAAGTATTCGTAATGCGCGAGCTGAATACAATGTCGAACAGGGGAAGAAGATTAGTGCCACAGTAGTTGCATCTGGTCACTTAAAGGAGGCCATTGAGACTGAGGTTAAGTCTTTGGTGATGCTTGCAAAGTTAGATCCAGACCAGACTGTTGTTGTGGAGGCAGGTAGTGATGAGGCCAAGGCAGCAGCCGCTGGTGATTCTGTACAGCTAGTTGTCCAAGATGGAGTTGAGGCATACCTTCCACTATCTGGACTTGTCGATGCTGAGAAGGAGAAGCAAAGACTGGAGAAGCAGTCATCTAAACTTACCAAGGAGATTGAGAAATTGGCTGGTAGATTGAAATCAAAGGGGTTTGTAGATAAGGCTCCACCAGCCGTAGTGGATAAGGCAAGAGCTGAACTTGCCGAGTTGGAAGATCAAGCATCCAAGGTTGAATCAAGTTTGGCTGCTTTGAACTAGAATGTATAAAGCAGTAGAGAGAACACATGTTATACAACGACATTATCTTATACATACAATATACAACTAATCAATGGGTGTTACTTTAAGCAAACAGTAGGGGCATTGTGTCATACATTGGCAAACATTTCAACGCAATCAGCAAACATAATCATACAAATACAAGGCAAGTGTTCAATTTAAGCAAACAGCCCCCATCAAATCATCTACACCCTCCTATTGAAACAACCTTTGGATCCATTCTCCTTTATCCAGGTGCTGTTTGAATTCTTATGTGTGAGTGAAAGTAAAGTTCATCAATAGTAAAAACTGAAACGCCATACTCACCAACGACCGTCACGCTTGCACTTTCGTTGGTTCAAGTTACTACAATCAGTGCCGGAACAAATAGCCTGACCCTTGTTTAGACCTAGGTCCCATTTGCAAGCCCTTGAATTATTGCACCTTGTTCTCCCCTGTTCCTTCCAAGTATACCTTTCGCAGCGTCTTCGTTCACGAGAACATCTAGGCATTGGGCGGTCTGGATACGGTTGTTTGGGTTGTGTGGGATATGGATGTGGTGGATAATGTGGAGCTGGATGTGGTGGATAATGTGGAGCTGGATGTGATGGATAATGTGGAGCTGGATGTGATGGATAATGTGGAGCTGGTGGATGATGCCTATTCTTTCTACCACGGTCTCGTGGTCTCCTATTACGGGGCCTCCTACCATTACCATATGGCCTCCTGCCACCATATGGCCTTCTACCACGGGGTCGTCTGTTACGACCTCTGGGCCTCTGAGGACGCCTCTGAAGTTGCCTGGTACTAGACAATACCTTTATTAGTAGTGTGAAAGTATGAAGCAGTTGATCAGTATCATCAGAGGAAAGGTATGAGAAATTTACATGGGATATGGTCTGAGTATGAGTATCTTACCACAGTATCAGTTGCATTATGAACATGCAGGCTTTGGGTCGCTGCAGCAGAGCACCCAACTAGAAGCAATACGATCAATTTGATACACTTCATGTTTAGTTGTTGTAGTTTGTAGTTGTGATTTGATATTGATAGATGCAATTGCAAGTATTATTGCTGTTTGAATAAATTTATGTTATGAGCACTGCAACACTTAGTTTAGCAAACCGTACAAGTAAGAGCACGATCATGTTTGCTCTTGATCTGATGAGAATGCAAATAGATCTCAAGATTTTGATGCTGAGCTCCATAAGACAATGCCCGAGCTTGAAGAGGCATGCAAGAGCATCAAGTAGAGATGTCCCAGTCAGAGACAATACCCACAAGTTATATCCTTTGCACATAACAGGAATCCCAACAAGTCCAAGACTAAGGACGTTTGAGATGAGAACACTAACACAGGATAGAAACTCGGCCACTAGAATTAGGATACATTACAACATAAGTCGTCGTATGGCCTTCTTCAATGATTATGTTTTACACTATAGGGCACTTAGGACATTACTATACTTACAGGACAGAACAGCAAGGCTGTTATCTTACACTTTTCAATTCAAAAATCTCTGAGGAGTTCATGTTGAAGAACCAATAGTTCTCAAATCTCATGCAACTGTTGAAGCATAAGACGTTGTTTTTGAGTAAGAATGGTTGACAATATGAAAAAATTATTATCATTGATGATATTAGGAGATACTTGTCGGGGGCTGACAAGCCATGAGCGCTCATAGATGGACGTAGGAGTGATAAAGATCTTATCACTGGCATTGGAAGAGGGCGATCCTATATCATTTGTGACCACCAACTCTTCCCCAGCATTCATCTGCTCTACTTCATTGAACTGGAAACTACAAGCTCGCTTCTTTAGAGGGCCACTGGTGGTCTTGCGTTTATTTGGTAACGGGGAAGAAGTACTCTTTTGACTGGTAGCACCAAGAATGAGCATTGCCTCGGCGGCCTCGTGATCAGTATCCTTATGACTGCTGGAAGATAGATGCCTGGCCATAGGTGAAGTAGAGAGATCATCAGCATTAGGACTGTTTGGTAGTAACTCCTCCTTCGTCTTTGACAGCTTCATCTTCTTGACGGACTCGCTACTGGCAATTGCAGGTGGCTCAACATCACGGTTTTGCTGCTGCTTCTTCTTCTTCTTCTTGGATACCTTCTTGGTCTGCTTCTGCTTGGTAATACCCAAAGCCTTGCACAAATCATTGTACTCCTTCATTTGCTGACGATATACTTCACGATTCTCTTCTGATAGCTTATTGAAGACGGCCTTGGCGACATCATCACAGTCCTTCCATCCCGTCTGCATAATCTTGTTTAGTTCAACGAATGTAAAGATGCCATTCATACTCTTACGATGTAACCTCTTGGTATGATCTCTTGCCTGTAGGTTCTTGAGTTCATAACAAATGCGATGACCACGAAGAGCATCTTCTTCAGCCTGCATAGATGCGGCATATCTTGTGTCTAATGTATTGTAGTACTCTTCTAACCCAGGAGGAATCTTGATGAGACAGCGTATGGCATCCTTATCTACATCGTCAGCATGAGATGAAGCTAATAGCCGGATAATATGTTGTCTCTTATATCTGTAGAAGAGGTTAAATGAAGATAGTGGCCGACGAGGTTTTTGTATATCGTTTGTAGATGGGATGATCGTGGTGGCGGTGGAGTTGTTCATGATGCTTTTATGATACTTATATTGTGAGATTATGCTGTATGAGTTGCAAATGCAATCGTACCTTGGTAGGTGCTGTTCGTGCTGATTTGTGGCAGTAGATTTAGGGCAGTGGGGAGTTTCTTTTTGTTGCATTTGCATTGCTTTGATTGAACATAATTGGGTAACCCCATGAGTATTTGTCCTGAGAAATAATAATTTGTCCAATAAATCTACTGCCCAACCCCACATTTGCAACAGAGGAATCAATAATAAGGCTCTTGATATGATACCCTGGGCAATAGAGTGGTTGCCGCGCTCATCTTAATGTCTCATAATTTATGGCCTTATTGGGTCAGTACCATTTAGAATTCTCACCTCGGGTATGTATGTACCCTCGTGGAAGAGCTGTCTTTGATTAGCAGAATAGAAGCAGTAGTGTTCCTATTCTGCTAAGCGGTAGTGTTCCTCTTGGACCACTATGGATTGGAGCATATAACTACATACGTCTCCTCCTCAGGAACACCCTCGTCAGCTACATGAATACCATCCACAAACCGTCCTTCATCACCCTTCTTTGGTAATGGTATAACAAATGCCTTGCCTCCTCCCTTTTCACCTACTTCATTTTCAATCCATTGCATACGTCTACTATAAACCATTGGATACTTTAATATAACATCCCTCCTATTCAATTCCTTATTCCATAATCCAAAGTCAAAATATATCTGATGTCGTTCCTTCCATCTTACAAAGGCTTGATTACATGACATTTGAAAGTGATGATCTCTCATTTCATCGTTTGTAATTGCCATTACACCACTTGATGACGACCGAGATGATAAGGAAGAGGAAGTAGAAGAACTACTACCACCATTGCATAACGCTGCATGCATCCAAAACCAATCATCATTCATACCACTAGGTGTACGATACACTGTCAATTTGTTGTATGGTGCTACTTTACTATCCCACTTGGATATTATATCATTAGCATATTGTGGTACAATCTTGGATGTAAAGTGACGTTCATGTAAGAATAGTATGATATGATCTTGTTGTTGTTGATTTGGATTGTTCTCTAACAAATGACAAAGTAAATGATCAATTTGATTATAATCCACATGTTTGGGTGCATTCTGAAAGCTTTGATTGAAGTACCTGTTGATCGGGTGGTTGAGGGAACAAGGGCGTAAGTTGTGAGCGTAAGAATGAGCATGAGCATAAGATATGAACAGAATTCAAACCCATTGTCAAACTTACCCAACATTGGCACCATCAATAACAACATTGTACGGTGAATGGTCTTCAATAAACTTTTCAAAGTTATTCCATGCATTAATTCTCCAATTACTTTGTGGTTTATCCTTCTTCTCCTCTTTCTCATTCAGTTTCTTCTCGTCTGTGCTAGTAGTACTATCATTATCTTTGACAGTCCAACTCTTGCTTTTTCTATCGTTACTATTAGTACCGTGTACCTCACTCATACCATTGTTAGTAGTAGTACTACCCCTAGGTCGTTTCTTACCCTTGCCTCCACCTTGGAACTTACTAACATTACCTGTAATTGATCCATTTAATACTATTGTTCTATTCATATTAGTCATTGATTTCCATGACTTTGTTGATAATTCTACTGGCTTTAGTTTGTACATGAGATTGGTATGTTGTGAACCATCCTCGTCATTGCATACTTCAGAAGTAGTGTTGGTAGTGGTGTTTGGCAATGTTAATTGCCCGGTGGTTGTATCTATTGAACAATTGTTATATACACTCCATCCACTACCATTGGTAACACAAACAAATGTTGTTAAATCAACCTCGCTGGGTGGTAAGGTAACCTCATCCAATGCCGACTCGGTTGCAACATCATACTCCGCCTTCTCTTTATCATTAGTATCACTCTTAAACCAATTAATAATAGCATCTCTACATTCTCTCCCAGGCACTTGTATTTCATTAGCAATATTACTTAATACCCTTTCAATAACTTTACTATCATGTAAGTGTGTTGCACATTTGAGTAGGGATGTATATTCTACTTCGGATAATGTTATCTTTGGTGATATACCCTCACCGAATAATGGTATTGTCTCTTGTTGTTGTTTCTGATTCTTCTCCCTGTTGTCATTCTTATCATTAGTGCTTGTGTCTTCTGACTTCTTGCCATTATCAGCACTTGCACGCTTATTATTTGAATTGTTGCAATGTAACTTAGCATAATTAGGATGTCCAGATGACATTCCGCCACTATTATCATACAATCTCTTCCATGTTGATAATGCTTTTATTAATCCTTCTTTAGTTGGTTGTTTGTACCTATTGTTCTTTTGCTTCTCGTCTTTAGAAGAGAAGTCATCATTCGGATCATTTGAAGACGAATCTGAAGGTAAGTTACCACAGTAACCTCTTAATAAAGTACTATACAATCGTAACTTGACTTTACACTGCTGTGTACTTTCCGCTTCTTTTAAATACATCTCTGCCTTGATATAATCATTATTACGTACGCTTAATCTAATGAGGGCAGTGTAAGCTTGTTCAATTAATGGTATTTGTAAGGATGATAGGAGTTTGTGGATTGTTGTGGCGTGGTTTATACGTTGTTGCAATGTGATTTTGATTGATGATGATTTGCTGTTGTTGGTAGTTTCAGTGATCTCACTGTTGCTTCCATTGGCAGTGCTATTATCACCTTGTACCTTCTCCTTGTCCCTATGCTTACTATTCTTGGGGGTGCCAACATGTACTTTCTTCCTCATATCCCCACTACTATCATCCCTTCCACCACTACTACCACTTTCACATAAGTTCAACAATTGATAAAAGACACTACCATCAATATATATTAAATCATTTAAAGCATTGTAAAAAGTTAGTATTGCTAATGATAAATTAGATGTCTTGCAGCAATTTTGGATTGTTCGACGTGTTGCTAGTTGGTGTGGTGGTATATGTTTTAATTTTTTATTACGCTTCTTCTTCTTCTTTTTTTTTGGCGGTTGTTGTTCAGCTGTGTTGTTAGTAGAAGTGGACGAGGAAGAGATGGTGGGGTTATTAATATCTTGTCCGGTTTTGTAGTAGTGAATGTATCGTGCTAGTAGTTCAGGTGTGTATTGTATGTTGTTCATGTTGATTGATGTCTGATTATTGTTGTCTTGAGAGGATACCATTGTGCCGCTCGTTGAGGTCATCACTTCTACGGCGGTAGCCGTACCATTTTCTACACGAATGTCATTGCTCATAATGTTTGTTTGTTTCGCATCTTTTTGTATCACCATCCCAACGAACTCAATCTAGAGATTGGATTTGCTTGCTGGGAATGGACTGGCGTTTTGGCGATCGTAGCTTTGTTTGGCACCAAGCTATGTGCATCATGTCCAACGCTGCGTATTTATACCTCGTAGCTTCACAACAAAGTCCTCTCCGACCTACTAACAATACGGTAATATGCATAACTTCATACTCCGTCTAACCACAAATGGTGTGTTGGGTTTCGGAGAGTTGCAATTCTATTGATCATAAATTGTTAAGGCGGAGAGTTGCAATTGCAACAGGAGTTGAGAGTTGCATCTTTGGTCTGATACTTTTTAATAAAGCAAGATGAATACAATATTGGAAAGCAATAATAATATAATAATGAGTATGAGTAGTATGGACTCGGAATCACAGCAGCATATACGTACATCAAGTTCCCAAAATGTGGAAATGCCAATCGATGGTAATAACAGTTTGTATCCGGCATCATCTCTATTAAAGAATATTGGCGTTGAGCATGTAATTATAAATTCTCCTCCTCCAACTGTTAGTAATACTACGCCGTCTTCATCTAGAACAAGTTCACCGATATATCTACCCAAGTCATATAATGTTGTTCGTAACTTATCAACGACTACAGTGAAAGATAATGATATTGAAGTATCTTCGGCCTCAACACCAGTAGTTAAGAATATCACAACCAATGCAACAATGAAGAAGAATAGCAGGCCAACAACACCAAATAATACCGATAATAATACCACTGCAACATCACCACCAACACCACTTGAGGAGGATACCTCGTCAGATATTGATCAAACATCAAACAATAATAGCGAAACTCAAATATCATTAGAACAATTGTATCGTATCCAAAACATCCATACCAAACTATTATCCAACAAATGTTGGGATTTTAATTATATCAGTTTATTGTCAATAGCAGCGCTAATTACTGGTATTGGATTACTATCCTCCTCCTCAAATTCAATAATGATTATAATTAGTGGTATGGTATTATCACCAATTGTGAATCAAATGATTAGTTTAGTATATGGTATATTACTATTGGATTACAAAGTTGTGTTTGGAAAGATGAAGAATATTGTTTTGAGTTTAGTTTATTGTATTATTATTGGTTTATTGATTTGTAAGTTGTTATCTGTTTTATGAGATGTGATTTGAGGATGATGTGTGTATCTTCTAATCTCGCATTTCGTGTATCCTCTCGTTTACTTCTTAAGGTCTTATTGGCACCGCATTACCAATAAACCAATCTGACGACTGGTCTACTGATGAAATGCTGAGTAGAGCAACACCATCATCATTCTACAGCGGTATTACAATTGCATTCTTAACAGGTATGGGTGTAGCGCTTACTGTATTCGACGATACAATGTCAAAACTTGTCGGTGTGGCAGTTAGTGCCTCTATCATTCCACCAGCTGTTAATTCTGGTATGCTACTGATATTGGCAATGCAGAATGATAATGAGTGGTGGAATGACTTTACGTTGACTTTTGATGAAGAAGTATATGATGAATCAACTCCCAACTATAGTCAAATGGCAGTCATGTCATTACTCATCACAGTTGCCAATGTTGTGTTGGTAACTTGTGGTGCAACACTCATGTTTCGACTCAAGGAAGTGTTACCAATCGAGAAAGAAGAGTTTTGGTATGATCTCAAAGTAGCTCGAAAGTTATATAATAGCCAAGGAAGTATCGTACTTGTTTCCAAAGCTCAGGAAGTCGCCGAGCTCTGAATATGAATATATGTATGCATAGTACATATATACTGACACTTAATGTCTGTTGAATATACAGTTTTGAGCTATATAAACATAGAGCTTTCCTCTATACAATACATGGGGTATCTTCCTAATTTAGCCTTAGCTTTGATTCTCTTCATCAATCAGGTATTTGCAATGTTTTGTTGTTTAAGTCTTTTGATTTTCATCTGCATTCCAATCCCTGTATCTTTTAAGTAGAATGTCTCTTATTCCCAAGCTAGCTATTATTCTCGCTTCCGCAAAGAGTATTTTGTTCTTCGAAACTGTTTACATTGTCTCTGACCATTTGTCTGTTCTCATATCATACTCTGTGGCTGATTCACATATCTTCATATTCACAACATTAACTTTCCAATTTCCAACTCATCACTACTTCGACCCCTTTAGATCAACTTAGTTCTTAGAAAAGATATTACTAAAGAAACTACTAATCTCATCCTTCAAAGAAGAAAAGTTTGGCATTTCACTCTCCGCCTTCCTGTTTACAGCGTCATGACTGGGGTCTAAATAATAACGACGTTAGTATTTGTAATATATTTAGTATTAGAACAGCCACATCACCAAAGAGAAATCTCAAAGATATAAGAACATAATAATAAATGACACATGATATGCACAAACTTACCAAAGTCTACACACTCATCATACTGACCATACTTTCCAAGGTAGCACTCGTCATCGACAACTATAATTTCATGATCCAGCTCAATAGGTTTGGCAGCTACAATAACTGGGGCATCGAAGTCGGTGTCTTCGTTTGCAATTGCACTTGGAGAATAAATGCTACGAAAAACTGGAAGTTTTGACGGAGTGAATGCAGACGTTGAATTCGCTGATGATAGAAGGATAGCAATGGTGGCGGTAGAAAAGCGAGTCATGATAGCAACAAAGATTGATATAGTAAACAATGATAGTAGTTAGATAGCAATAGATTGATTGCATTGCATCTGTTTTTGCCATCTGTCATATTTTTTTGCTAAGAGAGTCGGTATCCTGATCTTCGCTCGCTCCGCGCTCCCCGCCTTTTGTGATGGATCCGGGGATAAGGAGTATATTATATTAATACCACCAGCTTTGCTGTAATAAGTAGTATACTATCAAGAGGAAGAATTAGAGTCGGTATTGAGGATAAATGCACACAATTATTAGAGGGGGTATCCTTTCATATCTTTTGGAGGATTTATTTGATCGTTTTCTTTTGCAATGAATAGTCAAAAACAACAATACAAGCTACTCTAGAACAAATAAACTGCTACTCCTAACGATATTCAACCATGTTAGTTGGCCTACATTACATGTTACCGCTCGATACCTTCAAGTGTATGCAAACCAATAACATTTGAAAGTCAAACATTGCTCTCCTCTTGTAAAGGATCTGCGGCTATATTTCTATATTTGATTGGTATTATCAATTCATGGTGTGCAGGAGGAGATGATACCATTCACAGTAGCTTATCTTCTATGAATACTGCTCTGGATACAAGTACTGCATGTATGTTTAGTTGATGACAAGGACGAAGACGATCCTCTTTTGAGTGATGGGTCTAACAATACAGACGAATCGGTCAAGTCAAACAACGAAAACTTGCAATCATTATATCAACAGTCATCATTATTACCTATATTGTCAAAGCAGAACCATGATAGAAATCAGAATAGTGAAGCTGAACAGATGATTGAAAGTGAATTGCAGAGACAAAGATCAAATACACTGTCTTATTTGCAATTGTTGGTGTGATTAAAGAGCGAGCTCAAACATTGCAAGCTCCAAATACACTTATCCATATAATATCAGTAAGTTTGTTTTATATTGATATGTTTGTAATGATGTATATTCAAACTCAAGTCTGTTTCTTCTTATTCTTCTTAGCACTGATAGCAAGTTTGACACCAATCGTATTGCCTTGTTAGATAGAATTCTTTTGCAGAGTCCTTTTCCTCCATTGCTATGGCCGACAATCACATATAGCTTGAACACAGTCATGAGTAATGTAATATTAATAAACAGTTTTATACAACTATCCAACATAGTTTCTTCTTTACCTCTTTCTCACATGCTCATACAACATACCTTCTCCGAGCCATCTCAGAATAACCAAACATTAACATCCAACTTAACATACTCCCTATCAAAGCACTCCAAACAACCTCGGGATATATCGGTGTCTCACCATCAAATGCCATTATCAATATGATTAAATTAGTAATGAAAGTTAAACAGAATATAATCCAAGCGGCAATAACTAATCCACCTAAACATACATGTCCTTTCCCTGATCCTTTGGATTTATGTCTCATACCGGCATAGAATGCAGTTAAGGATGCTAGTGTAAAGCATAGTGTGCCAGCACCGCCAGTACCTAATGCCACTGTACGTGTTATTGTAAACTCATCATGTGTTGAGTCATCTAATCCGGAGGTACGTAAATCTTCTGCATTGTATGTACCCACTAAACATGCAACACCAAATACAAGACCTAATATAAACATAACTACTGATGTTATTGCAAATTTAGAAAACTTTTGTGGTTTCTTTGGTGGTGGAGGGGGTGATGGTGGAGGAGGAGGTGGCGGCGGCGGTGGTGGTGGAGTTTTAGCTTTCTTCTTCTTCTTTTCTTTTTCATCTTGTTTCAATACTACCACAGTTGGTTGCTGTTGTTGAAATGGACTACCGTAGGATACTGGAGCTGGAGGGTAAGGATATGGATACGGTGCTGGTGTAGGTGCTGGCATTGGCATGGGATATGGTATTGGCATTACTTGTGGCATTTGCATCTGTGGTGGTTGTTGTTGGGGTGGTAATGGTGCAGATTGTGGAGCTTGAGGAGGTGCTCCACTACCTCCAATGTGATGTACATATATTGTCGATGAGCCATCACCATTTGGTATCGTTGTTGTATGTGTTCCTCCCCCACTTGATGGCGGCATTGCAGTTTGGCTTATTGGTATTGAATTTGGTGGTGACATGGCTTGCCACATGTATGATTATGATTGTTGTTGTATCTTACTTGTATTGCAAAATATGTCTCTAGTGATGAATATTTTTGTTGGTATCCCTATCTCTAAGATATGAATAACTACACCCGCACCTTATTTGCAAGAAGTTTCGCCGCTAGATCGTCATACATACAATACTATACACAATACATACTCTCTACATATGAGCTTTTGATTCTTTTGTGTTGCTTTGTTAAGGCAGGGTTGTCGTTTGAGCGAGTGAAGTTCAGTTTTCACTGTGAGATGTATGGTATGGGTGTGGAGAAATTCTCGATGGTGTCGTCGGTATCCTAAAACTATCGGCGTACTAAAAAAATCTAATTTCTTCATACCAAGCAAGCCATCACCACGATACGTATCAATTGATCATAGGCCTTATTATATTGGTGTCAATACGATGGGGAATAGCACTTCCACTCAAGCTGGAGAAACTGACCCTTCATCCGACTCTGACATGGATGTACAAGCAGTCGAAACGAGGCAAGAGCATCATGCTATGTCGGCCATAACTTGTGAAAACACCACCCCAACAAAGAGTCCAATGCGGAGCTTGCTATCAAATACAAACACAAAAGATACTCACAATACTAGAAGAGTTAACGCACAAGATATCCGAAACATATTTAGAGGTAGTACAACAACAGGCAATGTATCGATGGAGCAAATTGAACGTATTAAAAGAATGCATGACAAAATTAGTGATGGCGTCGATTGGGATTTCAACTATACTGTCTTGATTATAGTTGCTAGTATCGTTGCTGCTATTGGCTTAGCAACTGATAGTGCCACAACCGTCATTAGTAGTATGCTACTATCTCCGATTATGGGCCCAGGTGAGTGAAAAAGTTTCTATTGCAATGCATTATAACATCGACTAATGCTCACATCTTATGCACTTCCTTATTGCAATACATATAAATCACGAATGCTCATATCTTATGCACTTAACCTTATAAAAAGTACTTGGAATGGCATACGGCATGATCATCTGGGACGTACCACTGATCAAACGTTCGATGAAGAATGAGTTGTTGTCCATTCTGCTATGTATTGTCTTGGGTCTTATTGCTAGTGGATGCTGTGCCTGGACAGATATGGCAAAAGAGTGGCCGACGAACGAAATGCTCGGCAGAGGGAGTCCAACAACTTTCTATGCGGGAATGTAAGTCATATCTGTTCTACTTTCATACACGTACTGTATTCTTTTCAATATGAATCAAACTCATGTGTTACTGTATATCTTTGTCTATAGTCCGATCGCCTTCTTCAGCGGACTGGGAGTTGCTTTATCGGTGGTAGATGACTCAACCTCTAGCTTAGTTGGTGTGGCGATTAGCGCTTCTTTGCTGCCTCCCGCTGGTGAGATACTCAAACTGTTGTTGTGCATATATCCTACTACAATTGATTTACTAATCTCACCAATACTACTTCTTCTTCCATCGCATATGCTGTTATCTTTCATGCATAAAGTAAACTGCGGTATGTTGTTGTTTATGGCTATTATTCAAAATGAAGAGTGGATTACAATCTCGGCTAAGTATATGTATGACGAAGAAAGTTTCCAAATGCTACTTAAGTTAGAAGAGGAGGATGAGTTATATCATTACATGGGCTTACTCTCTTTAGCTTTGACGGTCGTTAATGTCATAATGGTGGCCGTTGGAGCAGCCGGTATGTTCCGATTGAAAGAAGTACTACCTGTGAAAAAGACAGTGTTTTGGGATGATCTTAAGATTGCAAGAAGAGTTTATACTGGCCGTGCATTGGATGAGATAACTGGAGGCATGGTAAGCACTGAGGCTGTGGATAGTTGGCAGCATTTACAGAAGGAATTAAAAAGAAGAGAAGTTTCAGAAGCTGAAACTGGAGGAAACTAGAAGAAATAGAATGAAAGAGGTGTCGTGTTTAGTGTATAGAGATGTGTAGAGTAGTGTGTTACATTGTCATTAGATTAGATAACTAATCTGACAAGTAAAAGTAGAAAATAGAACATTAGAAGCTATCTCAGGAGCTTTGGTTACATAATACTCTCTTGAATAATGTGAAGTCTAAGTTCATTAGGAGGTCTATCTGTGCCTCAACTTGTCTACTGCTGATGAATACCCTATACCAAGAGTATCAATAAAACGAATGATGGTATCCTTATCGAGTAGTTTTGGTTGTTCATCAAAACACCTATCCAAGTCAATATGATAAATACGACCCTTGAAGTCTATCATAAGCTGAAAATCATTTAGTAGGCATGGGTACTTGTTCTCTATCAGCATCTGTTTTGTGGCATTAACATCTTGTTGCAACGTTTCTTTAAATTGATTGTAGTCTCGGACATGTGTTTGTACAAAGTCTGTATAGATTGATTCAACATTAAGTAACTTCTTGATATCAACTGAATATTGATAATGCCAGAAGAAGTTTGGTTCAGGAATAACTAGTGATTGTTGTACCGTTATTGGTTTGATTGCATTGAAGCCTTGAATCTTCCGTGTTGGGACCCTGATGTATAAGTTTTTTATTGAGCGAGTCGACAAACTGTACATCCTTTGAAATCATCTCAGCAGGTTGCAAAAGAAGTGTTGATAGATTGTACTTGTGGTGAATATGTGATGCAATTATCCATGCATCATCAAGCTTTGATTTCATCAAACCCATCTCCTCTCCCGATTTTGTCCTGTTCTCTTGAGCAATAACATAGCCTCTGTTTGTTGATGCATTATTATTCACCATTATTACAAAACATTTCAGATTGCCGCATCTTACTGACGCGATATTATCAGACTTTGCCGTATGGAATGATAATGGTGTAGACTGTGCTACTATTGTTTCTTTTGCTTCGGGTGCTGATATTGTACTACTGCCAATAAAGTTAAGAACAGTGGCAATAGTAACTATACATTTGATACCTGTTCGAATGATCGGAGAAGAAGAAGAGGGAGATACTTCTTCTTTTCCTTCTAATAAGTTAACCGTGGTATCATCTCTTTCATCAACATCATCCAATTGACGATCATTAGTAGATATATCATAACGAGTATCGATTTGCAATCCAGTCTGATTATCATTAGCAAAGAGCTCGGTACTCTTTGTAATACGCTTGTGAACATTCATCGTGTGTGCGTGTCAATATATGTGAGTATGAATAGGTTATTAAGCAGAGTAACAGTAGAAGAAGATAGGCTCGAGTTGGTTTCCATCTTGATCAGTTACATACATTATGTAGTGAATGTTCCGACCATCCGGATGTTGGTGTCAAATAACAAATAAGATACCGTTGGCACAGATTAAATAAGAATGAACGGATAGAATGTGGCGGCCATGCATTGCCACCGACCACCTACTACAGAATGAAGGCTCGCTTTAGGGTGTATATACGTAGTCTGTTGTGCAGGTTTATATAATAAGAGCGCAGTGTCGAACCTGGTTACCTATAATTATAACTATTTATTGGTTATTTGATGACACGAGGATAACAAAGACTACTGCAATGTCCGAGTCTGAGCCTTCGTCTCCAAGTAAAACTCGGCGGGATATTATACTCAATAAGCCAACACTTAAGCTGGGTTTCTTCTTCTTCCGCCAACAATTAGGTTTCTTTGTGGTTATTACAATTGCATTATTTATATTGTATTTCGATCAAGGTGATGGAACGACGAGCTTCAATAATACTACTGTAACTATATCATCATCTTCGTCGTCATCGTCACCCATTCGAGTGCTCATTACACGGACGGTATCACCCTCAGAAACATCGATAGTTGCAGCTGATGTAGCACATATCAAATCATTTTACTTAGATCGACAAACTCGGCAACATCTACTTGATAGGTCTATATCACATTGCAATCAGATCCATGAAAATAGTTTAGATCCATATAAGATTGACAGTAGTATCTTTCCAAATTACTTACTATGCATGAATGATACAAGAACTACTTCACATGATATAGACGACAATTATTTCAGTAAAGTTGAGGCAGATTTTATGCTTTTTGCACGGTCGTTGGATCATGCCGGGCAGCTAAGGAAAGAGATAGATAAGCTGTCTCATTTGACGAATCAAACGACTGACATCATAGTTGATGATAATCATATTCGACATCAACATACTGTAGATATCGATATACGAGATACATCCTCTAATCCGAAGAAGATTTACAATTGGATACTACATGCAGATAAAGAGAGGTTACAAACCTATGATTACATTTGGTTTATCGATGGAGATATTCAATTAAACTCACTTAATTGGCAAGCGTTTTGGTTAAATGTTAATATTATGAAGCCGAAGATATCACAACCAGGAATGATTGGGGCTAGTGTTGATCAGCCGGGCACATCTTGGACTACACTTCGATATCAAACTGATGCAAGGATAATTGCTGCAGAGGTACCGATAGTGGAGGTACAAGCACCACTACTAGAAGTTGAGACTTGGTTGCAATATCGTGATATAATGTTCAACAATCCATCTGTTATGAATGATATAAGGTTGGGAGGTGAGAATTGCTTCGATATGGGTAAGTAGAGATAACTTTCTTTGTTGCTTCTTTCTTATAGTTATATTACATCGTCATAACTTACAAATCAATGTCGCCAACATACCAGGTTGGTGTCACTTGGCAAAGACAAACATGACAGGCAAACAGGAGCCAGGGGGAATGTGGGATAAAGATATAGACTACAATCGAGGAGGTGAAATGGATATGAACGAGAATTCTACACTGAACTCCAGCATATCACAAAGGGAACAAGGGTGGTGGATGCTGTGTTCAAACAAGCAACTGCAAATCTATGTAAGTTCCTCAGAGAAGAGAAGGGCGTCTTTGGCAAAGGTGGCAGCTGGACAGTCTATGAGTTGTTCAATGCACCTAATATTAGCATTCGTGCTTGATAAAGCTGGCCAGGAAAAGGGGTTCCATTTCTTGATACCCAGTTAATAGCGAGTGTTTCACTCACAGGGATATGTATCGACTTGTGTAAACTAAAACAGAACTCATACATAACTAGATCAGCATCTCTATCCATGTTTGTTGACTGTGTAGAGCCATACATCAACAAATGATCAGCTCTATCCCCATGATTGCACTTGATGATGGGGCGTATGTGTGGCAAGCCGATAGGAGGGAAGGCCAGGATACCCAAGGATACCTCGTGTTGACAACAAATTCTTTTCAAAAAATGCCGTCTTTCATGTTGATGTTGGCAGTTGGTGAGCTCATAATATTTGACGATGACGATTGTAATGATGAAACTGGATTGCAATATGGATGATAATAATGATGAGAGACAGGGTGATGATCGGCTTGCTTTGGTAAGTACAATTCTTCAGTGGAATATTTTGTGCATAGTATCATGTGTCACACTGAGTGAACTGATGAATTGAAAATTGTTCTTCCTCTTCTTTGCAATACCTACATGACAATGTCCGTGGTTATATGCACTCAATCTCTCTTGTTGAATATTTGGGCTATGGATGGGTGTACACATAGGTTCCTTTCATTCCTCGTCCATTATCTACCCCGCTGTTACATAAGTATCAAAAGCGTCGATTGATGTTGACATTACCATCGAGTACTAATAACAGTTGCAATGGTCTACCTAAATTGATTTCTGACGTTGTACCTCGTATATTACAGTTCTGCGACGCTAAAACACTCTCTCGATGTGCTTGTGTCTCTCGGTCATGGCGTACATTGGCAAATAATAATGAATTATGGTCGATATTGTGTAAAGAAGTCTTCGGTGTATTGCCGAGCCAGTTACAGCCGCCACCAGACCCTACGCGTATGTTATATATGATATCTCATATGAGCCTGAGAGAAACGTTATCTCTTGGATCTAATAATGCTCGAGGAGGATTGGGTAGTCGTTGGAATAACAATATGATACAGGTACCAGTACCCCTTCGTAGGTGAAATGTGAAAGTTACAAATCTATCTGTTATATATGTGGACTTCATGTGGTTGAGCAAGTACATATCGATGTAGTGTTGGTATAACATAATCTTATTGGTATTACAAATGTGGAAACAACGTAATTTAATCGACAAGTTGTTAGTGCTATGTAAGGAGTGGAGAGAAAAGAGAAAGTGTGCTGACAGTATTAGGTTGGTACTGTACATAAATACAAACAACACAAAATAAGTTGGATCAGTAGTGTGGGAAATGATCGTTCTTCTCTTAACTTAAAAGAGAATTGATTGCTTATCTTGATAGCTTGGTCAATTAGTATATACTTTGTGTGTCTTTATCTACATATAGTCTCATAGTTTGTAGCTCTTTTGAATCTTAGCAAGAAGTGGTTCTGTGATTTCGGGGTTCTTCAAGTCCTCTCGAGTTATGCGCAGGTTGTCTAGCTGCGTAGCTTGAAAGTCCTTCCAAGAGCGTTTGAACATGATCACATGTCTCACACCATCACCAAATGTAAAGAAAAAGCCGACCACACCACTGTGCCTCTTGAGATTTGAACGGTACTTTCGTCTTTCTTCTTCATGAGAGCCATCTGCTTGCTTGTGCGAGTCATAGTAATCATCAATACGACGCACTTCAATGTGATTCTCTACAATACAGTTGACTTCAACAACGCAGTCAAGAATATCATATCCTCTAAGAGTTGCTTCCATTACCACATTGGACACATTTTCCTCGAGAAACTTGTTAGCCATGTCTAGAATTTGAGGCGAAGGTGAGATGGTAAGATAAAAGAAGTCAAGGTATAAATGATATAAACATTATTAACTCACTAACAACATTCTCCTTGATAGTCTTGGCCCCTTTGCCTAGGACACCGCATACTGCCTTGTGCTCTTTCCAGTTCGCTACTTGGCTGTTAAAGAAAGAAGGCATGACTTGTCAGAGGCATAGATAGATAACAGTCATAACACAGGCAAAAATATGCTTACCATTCTCTGCTGCAGTAAACTGCTGTCTTGCACTTTGAGCAGTATCGTTCTTCATCTTTAGAAAGGTTCTTCGAGCAATGGTTGCATAATGAGTCTCCGCTGTGCTCTGACCTGCTATCACTCTTACTGCTCATACTAACTAGAGAACGTAAGTTTTCAACGACCATCTTGCATGCACCATTATTATTCAAGCGTTTGATTTGTGGTGATTGTAATGCCGCCAAGACTTTGGGCCTAACAGCTCGAATTGCTTTTGATGTGTGCTTTGAAAAGGCAACTCCAATCAATGCTTGAATATTAAAAGACATGACAACCAAGAACTCCATATTGTTCGGATAATCACCATAGGCAAGTAGAAACTTCAAGAGCATATCAAGCAAACCTGCTTCCACAGCCGTTGCAACGAATCTGTCCTTTGGACAACACTTCCCTTCTTTCTCGAAATCGTGTGTCATCTCACTAGCTGTTTTGGTAACCCAATTGGCCTGCTCATATCCAAAGGTGTAGTTCATTCCCAAATCAATCATCTCTTCAATCGTTGTTTTATCCACACAGCCTCCAACTGTTGATAATAACAATCAGAAGGGATTTAGTATGTGCTTCAAATGAAAATAATAACATATCATATGCACCAACTAGATCTAGATGCCTTACCTGTTAATAATGTAACCAACGTTCGGGTATCTTTTTTGTTGAAGAATTTCGGACTTGTAAGAATATCATTTGTATTATCCCCTTTGAGAAGACTGACCAATCCCGATATAAAGATTGAACCGCACGAAGGGTCATATGCCCTGTTTGTAATAGGAGTAGTTCCAATACTAATGTTCAATTCTTTCCCTTTGCCCTCGAAATAGAATTTGTTCTCCCCTTCCTTTTCATAGCTCTTGAGAACACGTACTAAAGCTGCACCGCCATAATCAGCAATGAATGCAAATGCATCTGGTTGCATAACCTCTTTGAACGGTTCAGCCTCTGCGATAATATCTTGCCTGTGTACTCCCCAGAAAAGTGATTGAACCATCAGCTCTCTTACCCCATCATATCCCATCAGCACAGGCACAGTATTATCCGACTCAGCAAGGGAGTAAACAAGCTGCACAAAGGGTCTAATAGCACCAAACCAATAGTGTTTTGAATGGAACAGCTCACGTTTCACATCGTCACACATACAGTTGACCAAAGGAGCCATATCACATGCAATCTGCATGCGAACTTCGTCAAGGCGTTTATTTCCAAGGCCAAGTGAGCCTGCAACATTGATTAGTAATACTACCCATACACCAGGTTCATCTACAACACTCTCCATCTTTTCTTCAGGGTAATTGATTACTTTATTCCCAATTACAAGGCCGCAAATCCTAAGAGAAACGTTAGAAAAGTGTTACTAAAATTTTATTGAGCATATCACGTGTATACGTACCCGTCAGTTTCGATCACATGATCAAATGTCTCCGACTCGCAACGCTGAAGTAGAGCCAATACCGTAGAAATAAGGCCCGCGTCAATCAACCGCAATAGATATTTCTGGTGAGTGTTATTCCCTCCAGATGTTGCTAACAAATCACAAATGATATGCGTAGACAAACCCATCCCTTTACGAACACGTTCAACGACTTCCTCAGGTGGCACATCTTTCATATTCTTCTTGAATACACGGGCTTGTAAATCTCTATCACAAAGGTTAATGCCTGCAGTACCTGCAGGTAATGATACTATATTAGTGTTTTGCTTTTGCTGTTTCTTACGTCCTCTTTTCTTTTTGGGTGGCATCTTGTTTGATATTATGTGTATCTTATAATTATAATTCGTTAGGGTTATTGCAATTTGAATATTGGATATTACACTAATGCATGCGTGGCCGCCAGCTTGATATATTGAATAGTGATAGTAAAAGAGTAACGCTAAAGGTGCAGCTGTAGCATAATATACTTCTTTTGTGTTTACGTCGTTTTTATGAGCTCTGAGATGGCACCAAAATTAATTATCAGAAGGGTGCACTGACCGGCGAATAATCTAGAGGCAATGAGGTAGCTCGTTATATGAAAGTAGTAATAGTAGCACTAACATACGCACCATACCAGGAGGGTTAATCGCCAGTTTGTCCCGTGGGAATTGCACAAGTAAGAGTACTCAAAGCTCGGATATACTTAGGAACTATTCCCATGCTCAATCGACAATGTCAAAGATGAAGTGCACAAAGTACCCTATCTATATGAATATGTAACAGATCAGTCATCTTAACTAACTTAAAAGAGAATTGACTGACACGAAGCACATTACGAAACTTTTTATCTACATCCGCTCGTCTCTTCGTGTTGCAACCATAATATATTATACATACATTTATAAACACAATCACTGATTAGAATCTAATGAGTGGAGGGAGTTTGCCAAAGATTTTGTTTGTCAAAGTTTCACCTCTTGTTTTTGATCTAACCTTCTTTCCTCGTGCTCGTTTGAGAAATGCCTTTGTCTCTTTTGCATTTAAGTAAGCTGCCGAGACGGTACATTCCAAAATTCCAAACTCCAGACCATTCCGTAGAATAGGCCTTGAGATTACAGTCTGTTGAACAGGATTACTTGACGACGTCACAGTTGACGATACTGAATCCTTAAAAGACTTCTTCTGTTTCATTTCCAGTTCAAAGCACAATTCATTCATACTTAATGCCACTGTTCCAATGACATCGTCGCCACTTGAGAAATCCTCATCCATGACTGTCATAAAGAGCATAGATCCAACTAATGACATGTTGCCTCCAGCATCTAGACAAGAGTCACAGTCCAATGTCAAATGCATATCTTCTTTCCAGACGGGGTTTAATTCACGTTTGATGACCTTGGTAGATGGCCATGCCTTCTTCCACAATATTGGTTTGGGAGATGATACAAATAGGATGTATGGGTCGGATAGGCCTCCCATGATCTCATTATCCATGACCGGTAGGTTGGTACACTTAATATCCGATATCAACAGGTGTACCTGACGTTCGTTGTGCTTACCAGAATCCATCTTTTGTATCGATTGAGTTTGTTCCGGTGGTCTTTATAATAGTGGTAGTGTATTATGAGTGCATTATCAATAGTAAGAGATATAGAAACCGAACATAAACTCACCCTGTGTTTGTTTTCACTGAATACCCACCACGAATAGGCTTGTGATCACTGGTAATAAACTCTGGACATGGTTCATACAAGAACGGAACAACATTATCCTTCAACCCATCGGCACTCTTCCACAATATCCTGTCAGTATAACTAGGTGTACGTTTCTCGTTGTATTCATATCCCTCACATCGTGCTACCTTGAATGTTGGAGGAAAGTTACATGGCAGTGTTGTGAATTCGGCTAGACATTCCTTCTTTGTCAAGGCACTGGCTAGTTCGTCACCATCATTCAATGTCTTCCAATCCTCGGTATCGACAAGTTCCTTTGCCTTTTCAAAGTGAATTTCGTGTGCAGTCTTTTCCTCCTCTCCGTTGGCGGCGACTGTTGGGGATGAGACTCCCGCTGATGGATACCCCGCATTAATATCTTCTGTTGACATTTTTAGGATATCATCTCCCTCCCGTTCTGAACCCTTCGACATTGAACTACGCAATGCCTTGCCGGCTATACTTTTCTTAACTTTGCCAACTACTCTCTTTGTTTTACTCTTCTTCAAATCATTCTTCTTGTCGCCATCACCTGCTGCTTCATATCCAGTGTCCAACTTGATACGATAGTTTAAATCGCCACAAACAAACATATGATGTGATATAATTGTTGCATCGTGTAAGTTATAATTAGGATCTGTTTTGGCACCTTGAAAGATCTCTGCCAGGTTGGAATTTCTATTTTTGTAGTGGTTTTCACCCTCATGTGCCTCAAGATGACATGTCATGAAGGATAGACGTGTCCCTCGTATATCAAAAGTTGCAATTATCCCTCCCTAAGTTTGATATCGTTGAAGTGGGGGTAACAATGATATATCAGTACATGCATAAGTATAAAGACAAATCCCCAACCAAAAGTCTCACATAAAAAGAACAACATGCATATGCATACCTTATTAGCCATCACACCACCAATACCAGTGTTCTCCCCAGCAACATATACATTCTCAACTTCACTTTCCAATTCATCACGTACTAATATAATTAATCTCATTTCACCACGAAGTCTAGCAGTTATCATTTTATACGACGGGCATTGATTCTCAATTAATTCAAGAAATTTTCTTGTATCATATGATCCTACTGACTTGAATCCCTCTTGTATTTTTGCATCCTTGGCTTGTGCTCGTACTGTTGGTCTGTGTAAGTTATATGAAATAGCATGAGTATTGAATATTAGACAGGTTACACAGACACACAATACAATAACAAACATAAAACATATACAAAACTTACGATTTATAAAAACTTTGACTAGTAGTCAATCCCCTCACAATCATATTAGCCTTGACAGCCTTTCTAAATATTTTATTACTACCCTTCTTACTTTCCTTTTCAATTTTAACAATACCATCATTAATTTGTTGAATTGTATCATCGACGGGCTGTACACCTGTTTGTAATACTGGTATACCTGGTATGGCTGTATCTTTCTCAGAACGTTCACTTACATCAGTAGTGGTGGCTTTGCTACTGCTGGTATCTAATTTGTTTAATTCGACATTGCTATTACCCTGACTATCTTTACGCTTTAAGGAGGGTTGTTTCGGTTCCACAAATGCAGCTTCTTGCATACCCAAACAAATTATATCAAATTGTTTACTCTGTTGTGTTTTTAATGTATTAATTACATCACTACTGCTGCTAGTTAATTCTTTTAAATTGTTGGCTAGTGAATCTGTGGTAAGTGCATCTATAGGGTATTTAGTACTTGATATGGTATTGTTGATAATACCATTGGGTGGTACCCATTGACTAAATGATTCCGGTGTTGGTTCTGCGTTGCCAATGTTTGCTGAGCAAATTAACACTGAGAGATTACTGGTGGTATCTTCGCCTTCACTGCCGTTATTGACAGTATTATCCGCCATATTATTACTATTACTGTTATTATTAGTATTAGAATCAGTACCACTGCCACTACTACTTAACTTTCTAATTAGAAGTTCCTTCTCAAGTAACTCGGATTCTAGTCTCTTCTTTTCAGTATCTAATTTATTGACCACTATTGCAAATCCTGTACGTTCGTCTTTTAATTGTTGTTTCAATGCTGCCGCTTCTGTTGTTGACATTATTTATATCATTTAGATTGCATACCAACTACAAACCTCAACAACAAACTGCATAAACAATAAACAATTCAAACACAACACTAAAAGATTTCAGCGGTATCCTGATCTGAACAGGATACCACCCCCAGTATTACATATCTACTACAGTTTATGTATGTGAGTATGTATGATATAGAGCTGTTAGATCCTTATTGAGCATCAAAGATACTGCAAAATAGCATTCTTAATAGGTCCTGGTACATCAATACGACATGCCTCACGGTCAATAGGATTATTATTGGCACTTGATATAGAAATCTGAGCTTTCCAAAATGCAATTTCAAATAAACAGGTGGCCTCTCTCTTTTCATAGAATGCTATCACTTCTAAAACCTGGTCACGCTTCACTTGAACTGAATTTAAGTCCAGACTAGTCCAAACATTTGATTCGTCTTCCGACTCCTCGTCACTGTAATCGCTTTGAATTTCTACTAATGTTGCAGAGATCGAAACTTTGCTATCTCTTATTTGTACTCCAGATATATCATTGACCTTATTCCTAGCCTGTGTTTGACCAGCCACAACAATATGTTCCAAACGAGAAAATAAGCTTGGAAATGATATGTATGTCAATGATGGACATCGTGGAAAAACATTCTTCGCCTCATTATCACTATCATTATCATACTCATTTTTATATATCCTAATGTCTTCGTAATTTAGCATGATAACCTCTCTTAAATTTGTACATTTTTCAATGGCATCATATGGGATTTCTGTTATGGTGGAAGGAAGCGTGATTCTTTCCAAATGACTACAATTCCAAAATGCACCTTCTCCAATTTCTTGTATCCCCTCATTTAGCTCTACTATTCTCACTTTGCAGCAACTAGCAAATGAATATCCTCCAATCTCAACCAGAGAGGGAGGGAAATTGATATCTACCAAAGATTTGCATTGACAAAAAGTATGGTCCATTTTCTTGATACCCTCGTTTAATACTACCTTTTTCAATCTCTCGCACTTATAGAAGACATCTGCTTCAAGCTCCGCGATGTTAGTAGAAGATAGGTCAACACTTATCAACCAGTAGCACTCTATAAATGCCATTGTCTTGATTCTTTGCAGCCCCTTGTTAAAAACAAGCTTCCTTAGTCCATTACAGCGTTCAAATGCACGTTCACCAATTTCCTCGAGAGTAGAAGGAAAGGTAATATCTTCTAATGATGCACAAAATCGGAATGCATTCTTCCCTATAAAGCGAAGACCCTCATTAAAAACAACTTCTCTTAAGTTGTGGCAACCTTGAAATGCACCATCAGCAACTGAAGTAACATCCGAATGGAACTTTATACCAACTACATCACGAGGTACACTTAATCCTCCTGTATACTCGTACACCTCTTCGGAATGTTCACTGCTAATACTTGCCGCTGGGCGTTTCCAGCAACTTCTTAATGACATGTCTCTTTTCACAAACTAATATTGATGTATAACTTTCACTACTCTACTCAACTTTCTTATTAATTTATTTATTTTTCTCGGCTTTCACTTTCACTTTATATTTATAATAGTTTCTTCTCTTCGTCTAACTTATTAACAACTATTGCAAATCCTGTGCGCTCGTGTTTTAATTGTTGTTTCAATGCCTCTTCTGATGACATTATTTACTATTCATTAGATGCATACCAACCTCACAATAAAAGCTCAAACAACTGCAAAACATAAAACAACAAAACATAAACTAATTTACTACCATCGGTATCCTTCTAGGATACCGCTGGCCAAGGGTGAATGATATGTGGTGTTGATGTTCCGTCTGTTCCTTCGTGATATCTCAGCTCCATATCCTATTAATCCAATAAAGAGAGTCTATATTTACTACTTTTCATCTAATAATACGAACGTCGGCGGCGCCTGCCACATAACTAAATACACTAAAGACAATCAATGCAAAATAGTAAAAAATGACAAACTCTTGGAATAGCTTTCTACTTTCGACAGCTCTTTCCTATGTTGTACCACCACAAACATCTTTAAGTACTTCTACTACTACATATAGCGGCACTACGTCATCTCAATCTTCATTATCTAATAATGCATCACAATCATGCTCAAATTATTGGCATGTAGAACTTCTGCAAAAGATACAAAATATTTACCCCTCCACAAATACGAGCGATGACATATCAACAAGCAATAATAAAGGAGTGTCATCAATAAACTATTGTTCGTATATACTAGCAGCTACATACTTAGCTGAACGGTCAGTACATTGTTTATCTTTGCAACTTGTCAGTCAACATCATACTGATAGTTCGATTGATGGAGACGAAGAGCGAGATGTAAGGATTGGTATAGCAATACCCGAAGGTCCATTCCTACCACTATACATATTAACAATTCATGCTATCAATATAGCTATATCTCAATATAATTGTATGTATACTTCTGACAAACAACAAAGTAAGAGAGTAAAGAGTGTAGTATTAATACCACTGGATTCTAACGAGGCACCAGATCGATTATGTCATATGATATTAGATTCAAAACCTAATTTGATATTAGTTGCTAGTGGTAAAGATATGGATAATGTACAAAGTATTATATTGAATAGTAATAAGAAGAAGAATAAAGGTAGTGAGGTGTTAGATGTTGAATTGGTTGACTTTGCAATGTTACTCGAGGAAGCATTGTCTACTTTAAAATTACATATTGAGAATAACAATGGTATAGATTCAATTGTAGACAAGCTTTGGTCATCTGAGGTGAGGAATGAATGTTTGGTACAATATCCTCACTGTACATCCGATTGTTATGATGTGGCTAGATTGGTTGCTCTTGGTTTAGTTAGATTGATAACATCATCCATAGGAGGAGAAACGTCATCAGCATCATCCAATACTTCACATTCATCATCACAATCGACACCGCGAGAAATCATGTCACACATAGTATACACCTCCGGAACAACCGACAAACCAAAAGGATGCATTAGTTCATTAGCATCATTACAACATTATATCCGCTCCAAGAATATAGCACATGATATTAATAAACAATCAAATGTCTTATTAGCAAGTGCTATTACATTTGATCCATGTTTAAGTGATGTATTGGCAACTTGTGCTGTGAATGGTACGTTGTGTTTGGCATCACGAGATTTACTTTACAGTCGTTCTGATGATGGACTTAGTAATGAGAATGGAGTTGAAAGTTGCTATAGAGGATTGACAAAGCTGTTACGACAATTGAATATAACACATGTGTTATGCACGCCTACTTTATGGGCAACAGTTGAGGGTAGTCCATTGAAGAATAGTATACCATCATTGGGAGTTATAGCACTGGGCGGTGAACCAATACCAAAATCAATGGTAAAGGTGTGGGCACGTACTAAAAGCAAGGGTCGAGATAATGTAGACGAATATAATAGACGATTCCCGCGATTGTGTTCGACTTATGGTGTAACGGAGGTCTGTGTATATCAAACGTTTGGTGAGATTGTATTGTCAGATGATTGTTCAAATGATAACAAGTCGGGTCAAAGCGTGGGTCTTCCTCTGTTGGGTACCAATATACACATTTGTCATCCAAACTCAGAAGATGAAGGTATGATACAAGGCAACACCAGAATATTGAAACAAGTGGAGCAAAATGTCAACTCTTCAGAGCCTGTTATTGGAGAAGTAGTTATATCAGGAAAACAGGTTGATGAAATGAGTTCCTATCTCAACTTACCTGAGCTTACATCTCGAGTATTTGTTGTTCAATCTCATAATGGTGGAGAGACAAGGCACTTCTATCGTACTGGCGATCTTGGATATATCAATCAAAGCACGGGTAATCTACATATCGTAGGACGTATCAAGGGTGATGGAATGGTAAAGATAAATGGTATTAGAATTGAGTTAGCCGAGATTGAGAACTCGGTTAGTGACGATGCCATGACAAGTGATGAAGAAGGAAGTCTTGTCGTTGATTGTTTGGCAAAAATGTCTATCTCATCTGCTACGGATGACAAATCAGATGAGGAGTATGAACACAAGCAACTCATTGCATACTGTCTACTCTCAGCTGCTGCAATTTCACAACTTGATATATCTTCGGAAGACTTAAAGAAGGGTATAATTGTATCGCCAAGTCCTCTCCTCTCTGTGTTGAGGACACGTTGTGATCGGAGAGTACGGAAAGGATGCACTCCTAGCTTCTTTGTAATAGTAGATCGGTTCCCGCTCTCGCCGACGGGAAAGCGCAATCGCTCGGCTTTACCACCACTTGGTGATTGCTGCATCATGGATGGAGAGTCGAATGGTGACAGTCTATTGGACCGTAGCAAAGTAGGCGCTATTGTAGCAAATCAGATATGTGCATGTCTGAATCTACAACCATGCCAACGTCAATTAGTCACCCTTGATGTCAATTTCTTCACTCTTGGTGGCGACTCGTTGGCTGCTACACGTCTTGTTCGAAGCTTATATGCCGAACATCATGGAATACTAAACTCAAGAAACCTTGGTGGTAGCACTGGAGTGCTTGACGGCCCATTCTCGGCAAGGTATTTGCTTGAAGCAAATACACTTGGCGACTATGTGAAGCATCTTGAATCCAAGTCAGCATTTCAAGTCAATAAAGAGAGTAACGGGGATGGTGTAAGTAAAGTCGATGATCGACAAGATGATACGACCACTAACCCAAACGAGAAGGAACAATCCATAGATCCTCTGTATGAACACCTCGTCGAAGCGATTACTCTTGGCCAAACGGCTGTTGCCTCGTCCTTATTAAATCTTGGAGTCGATCCAAACTCAATGGAACACAAAGGAAGATTGGGTAAGGTTCGAGATCGAAACAAACAACGAGCTACCTTCAAGAGCAATCCACTTCATCTCGCTTGTTTAAGAGGTAATCCGTATCTTGTGAAGCGATTGCTTTCTTGTGGATGCAAAGCCAACAGTCCAGATGCAACAGGATCATTTCCAATACATTTAGCGTGCTCTCATATAGATGATGGCAGCGTCGATGCTAGGGAAGAGGATTTCAATAGGTTGCAATGTGTCAAGCTACTTCTAGATTCTGGAAAGACACCAATATCAATCAAGGATGGCAACAAACAGACAATATTACATAGCGCAGCAAGATCGGGTCATGAAGAGCTGTTGAAGTATATCATGATACAGTGGAGAATTGTATCTGAGACAACTGGGATGCAATTCAAGTCACATAACAATATACCCGGAAGAATATATGATTGGCAAGATAGATGGTTTCGAACGGTATGTATATATTATATGTTATCTTAGTGCTATATATTCTATCCTGACATCTGATTCTTTTTCGTTAACACAAAGCCTGTTCACTGGGCAATTTTGAATCAGAGAATTGCTGGTCTTCGTATATTACTTGATGGAGGATGCAGTGCCTCCCCACCCATTCCGAAGTCGGGTGTGTCAAAACGAACAACCAGTGTGATAATAGAAAGCCCCCTTGAGATGTGCACACGACTATATGGTAATGATAGTGAAGTGGGTATAGAGATTAGCCAGTTACTATCAAATGCTGAGTATTAGAGTTCAATTACATACGGTCTTCTATAATTGAACTTAGGCGTATGAGGTGAGCAATCTCAATTGAAAAAGCAGTTGCATTAGTGTTATTATTTTCTTGTACAGTGTCTAACCTATTTAGGCCCTCTAATCTTTACCATATCCCCATAACCCATTATGCGATAGCTAGGATGGGCGCTTCTTCCTGACGCAAAATAGAGATTCCATTTGCGTCTTGTACTATCTTAACCAATGCTACCACCCAATCAAAGTTATGGTCTGTTATGACATCAATAATACTTGATGTACCTTGTTCATCAGAGGTTTTATGCTTTCCACTTGGTACCGCACTAATGTGAAGCTTACCCATATCAGTGGCATAGTGTTTGGTGATATGTTCATGGATTATATCCAGTGTTGGCGAACTCACAAGCATCTCGTACCATGGAAGAGGCCCGTTAGGACAGTTGGTATTATGATGAACAGGATTGACAATAGAAGGGTGCCAAGACGTCCCTTTCTTGAATCTTTGATTTCCATTGTTTGATGTATTGGCAAGCCATTTCTTTAGATTGTCAAACTTGTTTCTGCCGTCCCATTTACCTAAAGAGATGTGTGCGCCGCCCCATATTTTATCGATGTCGTACAACTCAGTTGATTGACACCTCGGTACAGCATAAAGATACATTTGGCCTGGTTTTGGGAAGCTCTGGCCGGGTGCACACTTAGGATAATTGAAATATGTTTGGCTTTTGGGTTGTTTGTTGCATTGGCTACTAACTTGTTCTTCAAAGTCAATATTGTTGCTTGGTACGAGTGGCCATTCAGTACTATCGCTTCCTTCCTCTACTAGTTGAGTACATACTAATACTCCTCTCATAGTTGATACTCCCGCCACATCACAGTTTCCAGGTCGCTCTGTGAGTACATAAACGGTGAATGAAGTGCTTGTAATGCAGTGCCAATCCTCACTTCTTACTTGATGTTCATTACATATCAACAGTATGATCCAAATACAATGAAGTGCAACAATCCTGGTGCGTTTCATTTTGGTATTTCTCAAGAAGCATGTGAGAATGCTAAAGGCATGTGGAAAAGATCAGCTTGTAAAGAATTACAAGATTGCATTCAAGATCGACCTAAAGAAGGGGAAAGTGGATTTAGCAAGTCCTTTGAGGAGTTTGCTAAGCCCCTTGAAATCGACGATCCAAGGAATGAAACGCAATGTGAAGATGCACGTTATGGTCTTGTTTATGACAAGGCGTATCTAGATGATACAGAAATCTGTAAACATTTCCAAGATCTTCAGTGTGGTGCGGCATTCAGTCACATGGATAGCCTTTCAAATGGTACCGTTACCAATTCATCGATCTCCAATAAAGCATTTAAACCCCCTTTGAAAAAGCTTCCCTTTGTCCCTCTTAAAGATACAAATTTGGACCAGATAAGCGTGGACATGAGTAGTCTCTATGGCTTACAAGATGCTGAAATGGCTTTTCAGAACGCTATAGATTTGAAAGATATATGGGATGATCATGTTGAAAAATTAATAACATCTTCATGTTTTGCACTGCCGAGCTTTTTAGTGGCAGCCTGCTTGTAAGTTGTTGCACTGATACTGATTTAATTTGTTCCTGGTATTGATTGTTTACCTAACAGAAACCTATCACTGTCAGTTTTGTCTATGATAATTTTCAAACCATATCAGTCATATCAATGCTATACAACTATTACTCAAATTTGCAGTATCAGCTGCAAGGCTTGGTGTTGAACAGTCAATCATCTCTTTGCCCAAATACCACTATGACCTAAGTTTTGAAATTTATCATTCGACCTTTCATTCTCTTGACCAAGTCAATATCAATACTTGGACGCAGAACGAACAGATATTTGAATTTATCCAAAGCTTGGATGATAAACTTGGGGACCACCCAGGCCTTGGTGGAGACGAGGACGCGCGTGACCGCCGCCGTCACCGAATTCAAGATGCATCAACCAACTCCTCCGACACTAAACCAAAGACAGTGTTTGAAATCCTCAATGAATCTCAAGATCATATGGTTGCAATGGAACAACAGATTCTCGACATGGAGGAAGTTATTCTTCATGAGACTCGGAAGACTAATGATGGGATCAACCGTTTGCTAAAAGTTCTTGATATTAAACATCCCAAGTCTCCCAAAGCCAAAACAAAAAGGTCCAAGAACCAAAACAAGCTTCCGTTTACTCGTAAGCTCTTAGAACCTGATGATGGTGTAGTTGAGGATGAACTCGGAGAGATGAAGGATGAGGATGAGGTCAAGTTGTTGAAGTTGAAAGATGAAATCAAGGATGTAGTGAAAGACGAAGTTGCAGAGATGAAGGAAGATGTTTCAGAGATAAAAGAAGATTTCTCAGAGATGAAGGATTTGGTAGCCCAATTGCTTATTCAGAATAAGGAACTGATCAAGCAGAATGAAGAGTTGGTTAATCAGATTAGGAACTGATATCATAGGTCTGAGCAATGATCAAAGAGGTAAGGTTCAATGTACAATATGGCTGTTAATTAAGTGTTTGCACAGACCTAGTACTAAATATAGGAGACAATAATAGTATGATCTAGAACAGAATCTTAGATACTGTATTACCCACGCTTGATGCATTAAAGTGATGTTTGATGTTGTTGGTAAATAGATTAGTCAATTACTATTAAATGCTGAGTATGAGGATCTCAAATTTCGAAACACACTCCCTATGTCACCAAGGGGCTGTAAAAGTATGTTGGAGGGACCTATAATCATGCTGGGAGTGTTCATCACTTTGATATATACCTATACAATGCCAAACAACCACTATTGTAGCAAGCCTACATCTCTGAGGTGCCTCTTGATGGC
>Ga0214479_100040_pt1 | contig 72110 bp, 66 predicted proteins | sample M1_20Mar14CPVII9_5_FD_165054 | JGI IMG/M metagenome (GOLD analysis project Ga0214479, IMG submission 165054) | Marine eukaryotic communities from Monterey Bay, California, United States - M1_20Mar14CPVII9sort6BwellE14 | ecosystem: Environmental > Aquatic > Marine > Unclassified | place: USA... | reverse complement strand
CAGGCGTTAAATGTAGTCCCATTCGGTTTCATTTGACCCGCTACGTCACGCAGTACCCACACTTGGTCTGCGGAGCACTCGCCCCCACGATTCGATTACAAAATGGAGACATCATCGAAGTTGCTCCCGACAACGTGGCCCTCATCCCCGAAGAACAGCTCACCGGAATAATCTTGAATTTGTATCGGCCTGGATTTCTTAATCTACAGAAATATCCCCAGGGAAGGGGAGGCTACCATCATTGGCATTCCGAAATTTATCCCCGGGAAAACAACTGCGAAACATTGCACCGAGTTCTTCTGTTTATGTACTTCCTGAACGATGTGGAACGCGGTGGCGAAACTGAATTCTATTATCAAGACACGAAAGTCAAACCCAAAAAAGGGACGATGGTAATCGCACCCGCCGGGTTTACCCATACGCACAAAGGCTCCGTGCCGGAAACCGAAGACAAATACATTGTCACCTCCTGGATTCTATTTCAACGCGCGGAACAAATTTTTGCCAAACGCTGAGCACACCCGCTTGCAAAAAAACAACACCTCGATTGCGACCCAGTAAATGGCTAGGTTTCTTATCCGAAACTTCAGACGCTGATTCTTAGCCCCATCGATTCAATCCAATTTACTGACGAATGCTTGGGGAGGCCTCCGAAAGCCCGTCTTTATGGAAAGAGTTGTCAATTAACTTAATATTATCTTTGGGAGTATTATTAAATTTCAGTGGCTCAACGCCCGGAAGGTAAGAGCACTGATTGTCTTTCAGAGTACATTGACCGGCCAAATGAAACCGAATGGGACTACATTTAACGCCTGAAATCACATTGCCCTTCACTAAAATCTCCGAACTTCCCTGGTCCATAAAGATTCCATTACTTTCGGCTCGACCATGATTGGATGGGATATCAGAAATACGATTACCCAAAAGAACCGTTCCCGGTTGCCGGCCGAGAGTATAAATCCCACCCCCATCAGAGAGCTCAAGCATGATGTCGTGGATATGATTATTGCAGATCCTATTTTGCCTACAGCCCGACGGTTGGTCATTCCATTGCCAGCCCACCGAGACCCCGGAGTAAGGTAAATTGTAAATCTCGTTGCCCAGCACCTGTGTCTGTTGCGCGATTCCAACCCAGACCCCAACACTTCCAAATAGCACTTGACCACATCGCGAAATCTGGTTGCCCTCAATCAGATTTCCGTCACAGGAAGCTGAATGGCCTAGTCGATCTTTTCGCGTTACCGTTTCACCCACCATCACACCGCAACCCCCGACATCTCTAATCAGTGACGATTTCACAAAGCAATTATTTACCTGCCTCCCAAAGTAAATCGCTCCACCCCCCAATTGGGTAAACGCTGAATTTGAAAACCCACAATCTTCCGCAAAGCTTAACTCAACGGCAGCCGGCAATCGCAGGTGACTCGATTCCGTTTCAGTATCGAGCTTTCGGCGGTGAGTAGAGATCAGCCGATTCTCAAAATAGCTCGCCTGAATCCCACCATATCCACCGGGCGGAAGCGGACAGGTACTATTCGAAAAACAAATGCCCTTAAACTTTACTCCTGATACCGGCCTCGCCTCGGACCCGACGACTCGCACCAACGTGCCCAACCTTGGCACCGTTATTGTCATCTGGTTAGGATTTTCGTCAGCTGCCAGCACGAGCTGCACTCTCTTTTTCTCTCGATCAAATACAAACTCATTAGGAACGCTCAAAAAGGACTCACTATTCTCAAGAAAAAACCGCGGGTCTTCTTCGAACCCGTTGATGCGAAAAAAATCATGAGGTCCGCCGATTTTCTCCGCAAGCTTTACCGTCGACTTCTTTGAATCGATTTCCCTTAGTTGTACTCGGGACATCGACCAGTCATGCAAGAGAGCGAGTTCCATTCCATCAGTGGAACCGATGTGATTCAATTCGTCAGGATTGAATTCAAACTCCGTTCGAAAATCTCCAAACGCTTTCCGAACGCGAAAGTATCCGAAATCGGGATACCTCGCCCGAATTCCCCGATTCCCATTAATAAACATTTGACGGGGCGTCAGCATTCCTCCTGCTCCGCCCAAAGTCGTCGTGTCCTGATTGGGCCTCCGCCAGGATGTTTCCCAGTAACCTTTGCTGTTTATCTTCCAGTTATCTAATTTGAATCCACCACTGACGACGACTCTCGCATCGGGAGCAGCCTGATAAATAACTTGCAGTTTGCCGGGAGGTGAGTCTTTTAGCCCAAACTCAAGCGTTTGCTTTAATTCATAAACACCTTCCGCAATTCGAACCTCAACATCCCCTCGAAGACCATCGGCAATCATTTGCCGCACAATTGCCTGTGCTCGACGAATGGTCTGCACGGGAGACTTAGAAGAACCATCATTTGAGTCATCGCCCGTTAAAGCGACATAAACTGTTTGTGACTCTGAAGCACTCAAATTCAGCGAACACGAGACGATGACAACCAACAACACAACTGCAAGGGTCACCCATCTAAAAACTGTCATCGCGATCGCCCCGAGTTTCTACCAGCTATTGTTTACGCCACCCGAAGGCAGGAATTGAGATCACTGAAAATTTCTCCGTTAACAGGATCGCTAAACAGGCTACCGCAATTCCCCCGAGCAAATCCACACCATAATGCCAGGCAAAATAAACAGTGCTGATTCCAGTCAGCAAAACAAAAAGGGAAGAGATAGCGAGAGTCAGCTTTGAGAACCGAAAATACCAGGCAAGAACAATTACATGTGAAAAATGAAGCGATGGAAAAGCGGCGATATACATCCACGGAAGAACCACGGCGGTCGCCGGACTCTGCCTCAACTCGTTGGTCGTTTTTAGCAATTTCACCTGAGCTTCATGCGTCACCGGTGATAGATCCTCACACGTCGCAGACTCAAAAATAAATGCCGGGCCGTAGGCTGGCAGTAAAAAATAGCTCAACACCCCAATGAAATACCCGACTAAAATTGCAGTCGTCAGCTTTCGGGCGCGGACCACATTCCCGGCACAGGCGAGGTAGAGGATTGAGAGCAACAGCGATGGCGCAAAAGCAAAATAAATAAAACTAAAAAACTCCGACGAACCAACTGAAAGCAATCGTCTCGCAATCAACCAGCCATCATCTCCAAGAATCCAGCGATCAACTTCCCTCAACCAAAGATCATTCCCGTCGCCACCTGCAAGCAAAACCCCCGTCTTAATATGCGTGTAGATCCACGAACACAAAAAAAACAAGAACAAGCTTCGGGCAATGCAGGAATAGACTTCAAGTCGAGTATCTTGCGTTTCAGAGACGAGCGATTTTTTGCCAATTGCATTGACTAATTCACGCCCAAGAACGAGAACAAGCGTGGCCGCTACCGCGACGACGATAAGATAAAAACAAATCTCGAGATAAATCTTAAGATCAAAATTGATTGCCACATTCCAGCGAAAACAGAGCAGCAATGCCACTGCCAACATTACCAGACTAAAGGTCCAGTCGAGCGGCAATCGCAGATTTCCAGACTGGATCTTCGACCCCGATTCTTCGCGATTGTGTGACCTATTTACCATCCCAGTTTTAGATCGATCTTGTTGAGTGATTAACAAGCGGCAACTCATCAGCTTTCGCAAAGAAAAGTCGATTCCGCTATTTAGATTTTACTGCTGAGAGCGTGCCATTGGCAATTTCATCCCCCGCGTCGTTGTAGACATTCAGCGACCCCTCAGCTTGATCACTCTCAAATTCAGCTGCGACTTCGATTGTGAGAGACATCCCCTCATAATCGACGGTGATGTCGAAATGTAACTCTTTTCCTTTCAGACTCAAATTGGTGAGTTCTCGACTCTCGCCATTGGAAATTGACACTCCGGAAAGACCCGCATCTGTTTCTTTGAATTCCCAAACAACTTCATTTCCACCCTGCTGCATTTCAACCGAAACATCCCACTTCCCGGTGATATCGACCTCGGATTTCGAAGGCTCTAGAGGAGTCGCGTCCGCTTCAAGGTCGCCAATCGCATACTGAAATCCTGCGAGGTAGTGTTCCAAAATCATCGGGTTATAGTAAATCTCGTCACGATGCCCGAGCGAACAATAAAAGACCCGCCCCTCTCCATACTTGTCGATCCAGCTAATTGGGTAATTACCATCTTTCCGTTTACCTTTATTTAACTTCTTGAATCCTGGATCGAGTGTCAGCAGCAACCGACGATCCGATGGTTTGGCAGTATCGGCTCTGAACTGATAAATTTCGTCAGTGATGGTGAACCCCTCGCCCTTGAATACTTTATTCAGAGGGTGGCTCGTATCAAGCAAACGAATTGGAACAGGCTCGTGCCAAGGGTGACCATCGAATGCTCCCCCCATCATGTCATTGTATTCTTTCCAGTTTTTGTAGGTGTCCGTTGCCGAATGCGTTCCAGCCAGCCCCTTACCTCCACTCACAAAATCGACCAAGCTTTTCTTGAGGCGTTTCTCCCGCTCGAGCGCTTTTGCTTTTTCCGTTGGATCCTTAGGCATTGGTTTGGGAAGAAACAATTTCCCGGTCGTGTTCAACATGATTACTGCATCAAATTGCTTTAACGATTCCGGTTCAAACATCGAATCATCTTCGCTATGCACCGCCTCAAACGCCCCAGTTTTTTCTCCCAGCATTACGATCGATTTAGCACCAACAGGAATCGAACCATGGCGAAAGCCACTTGTCTTAGAAAAAACCAATACCTTTCGAGGCTTCTTTGGCTTCGCCATTAATTCCTTGGGAACAGCTTTTTCAATTTTCGCGACAACATCCGGCTTCACTTCAAACAATTGTGCGTGACTCGCATCAGCATTCAAAAGTAACAACAGCGCTACAACACCACCCAAAAAAGACCGCATGCAAAAATGATTCATCATGACTCTCACTAAGGTAAATCAAACTCTGTTATTCAAAGCCAGCGTTACATCCTAACCTTCCCGCCCCTTTGAGGGGAGACCGTTCCAAGAATTGATATCCGAGAGAAAAAAAGGGGCAAAAACAAGGGTGCAATGATTAATTCAGCGAGCCTCCGATCCCCAGGCCAAAGGTAAAGAAAGCAGAAAACAAACCCATTTCCAATCAGGCAATTTAGCACCAAATCGCTAATCAGGACCCAACCTCACAACGTTTGGCATTCAGTATAACTGCAGCTTATCTTTTGCTTTTGTCACCGCTGAGACAATGACTCTGAATAAATTATTTGCTAAGCTCACTGGCCAAGCTTTTCCTTTCCAACTTGCCATGCAAACCTAAAGGTTCCAAAGTGAACGGCCACACCATCTTCACATCACTGTTTTTGTCGCTAATCGCACCAGGCCTTTTAGTATTTGCAGAAGACAATGACGCATTTTGGAAATCAATTTACAACGACAATCACGTCCTACAAATTGAAATGAAAGTCTCTCGTGAATCATGGGAAACGATGCAACCCAAACGAGCTAATAATGCTCGCGGTAAAGGACGGTTTAACTCCGCCAATGAATTCGATTATGCCAAAGCCGAAATCACAATTGATGGGCAGCTATTTTCCGATGCTGGCCTGCGATTTAAAGGAAACTCTTCGTATAGATCCTCCCGAGCAAGCTTAAAAAAGCCATTTAAAATCGACACGAATCGATTTATCACAGGACAAAAATTGCATGGCCGAACAAAACTGAATCTCTCCAATGCATTCCTTGATCCAGCTTACATGAAAGAGAAACTGGCCTACGGGGTGTATCGAGCCGCAGGCTTGCCAACACCGCAAACCGGATGGGCCAATGTCGTTCTTTCTGTCGAGGGAATTGCCGATAAAAAGCCGCTCGGTATCTATGTCTTAATCGAGCAATTGGACGAACGTTATTTAAAAGAAAACCTCCAAGGTGATTCTCAACAGAGCATTTTGACCAAACCGGAGTCGCTTGACGATTGGGAATATCTGGGCAAGGAACTTGATGCTTACCAACAGTACAACATCAAGATCGGAAAAACTAACACGCCAACAATCCAACGCTTGATGGAAATCATGGAGTTGATTGAAGAAGCCTCTGATCAAGAGTTCGCTGATAAAATCCAAGAATATGTTGACTTGGAAAACATCGCCGGATATCTGGCGGCTACGAGTCTGCTCGCCAATATCGACAGCTACATTGGCATGCCGCACAATTACTATTTATTACTCAACAGCCCACAAGACAAATTGAAAATACTGCCCTGGGATGTCAATGAAGCCTTTGGCACCTTCACCCTTCTCGGGCCGAGTGAGCAGCTTGTCAAATGGGAAATCAACCGCCCATGGGTCGCACGACGAAAGTTACTGGAGCGACTTTTTGAGACTGAGCAATTCCCCAAACTCTATCGCATCGCTCTGACCAATTTGATGGAAAAAGCGTTCACCGAAAAACAGATATTTGCACAAATCGATGAATATAAAAATGCGATCACACCAGTGCTCCAAAAACTCGGAAGCGACGCATTGGAGCCATTTGAAATGGGTATCGAAGGCGATACCACAGGACGAAACCTAGCTGTCGGACGTAAAATTTTAGCAATCAAACCATTTGTAAAGCAGCGAATTGAATCGGTTGAAGCCCAATTAGAGGGAGCCGAAAAAGGCGTCTCGCTGTCGCGGCGACGCTAACCGATTCTTGCCAAACCATTGAAAATCTTCTCCGCAGGCCAATACGCTTCAGTTCAATCTGCACCTAACTCAACCAGTCGCTCGCGTGCACTCGTTAAGGCCTCCATAGCGATTTCGAAATACTCTGGACTATCCTCCTGTAATAAATTTTTCAGATAGAGCTCCGGGTCATCGACCCATTGCTGAAAGGCTGAAACGAACAGGCCAATGAATTCGTAATCACATATCTGGAGGGACCGAATGAACGCTCGATTTGCTGCTGGATAAACGGAACTGGGCACATTGCTGACCGAAGAGAGCCCTAACAGGCCGGCGTAAATGACGAACTTGGAATGACTTTCGAGCATCTTGATCGCGAACTTTATCACTCCCTCGTCAACCGCCGCCAAGCGAGCGAGGGCGAACATCGCTTTGGCTCGAATCTGATCGTTCCGATTTTCGAGTAATAAATTCAACTCATCGACCACTGCACCATTCGCCTTCTTCATGGCTCCAGCGGTATTAATGGCGTTTAATAAAACCGCCGGATTGTCAGAACGAAGCTTGTCCAGCAAGGCCGACAATTGCCGTGTGTCACTATCACTGGTCACCTGGAGATAACGCAGACCGATGATTTGCCGACTGATCGAATTTTGAGCGACAGTCTCAAGCCACGCATTTTGATCCTGCTGTAATTTCTCCGCCTTCCCCTCTTGGGGGCAAAAAAATGAGTCGTTTTGTTTTGAGAGATATTTCAGTGACTTCTGGGCTGGCTTTTTAATCACCGCAGGCACAGCATCCAGCCATGAACTCGCTGTCTCACCACGCACCCACGCCGACAAAGCAAAAGCATACGCGAGATCTTGCTGGTCAAGAAAAGGACGCGGGAATGTTTCCCATTCTGTCGTGTCCCAAAACAGCCCTTTCTCATTGACCAAATTCACTTGGCTCAACGGCACACCCAGGCCGACACCCACCGCAGCCAAATCAACAAATTCAGGCAGATGATGAAATTCAAATTTCTGCTGACACAAAAGATCTCGAACCACGTGATGCACAACGGCCGCGACGGTTAACACTGGCTCGTCACTCAACTGTGTCGTTAGCGTAATCTGTCGCGTTTCAGGATCATATTCGCCCGGTAAACTACCGAGTCCTTCACAAGATCCTCCTCCTCAGCCACCGCCGCCAGACGTTTTCAACGCCCGAGGCTCAACGACGAGCTGAATACCAGCAACATCAAAAGACAGGTGGCCGCCGACAAATTCAACGATTTGTTCGGGAGTTTGAAAAACTCCCACCATGGAGTGAAGACTTTGGTATGGCAAGAGAAATTTCTTCGCCCCCAAACAATCTGCTAAACGCTGCAGAGCGTGTTCAATTCTCGCCTTTTCCATATCAGGCAAATTGGGAGCGGTTTTAAAAAAAGCCATGTTTATCAGCCGTTAAGTTTCTATCAAAAGTTTGAACATACAGAATTTCACCGTTCATCGCGAGTTGAATTGCACAATTGAACCAGACTGCGACTGACACGCCTTCCAACCGCTCGCTTGCCAATTTTCATCCGCACTTACTGGATCGGCGATAACACCCGTTCGAACGAACTAAAACAGGGCTAACGTTTAGAGATCGTGTGCAAGGGAATCAATGCGAGCAACCAAAACCCAAGGCAATGCTTTGAATCGAGCAAAAACCAACACATCGCCTTCGTCCACGACGAAGCCCGAGGTTGTTCCCTTTTTGGCGTGTGTTTCGAGTTCTGGAATACCCAAAGCACCGAGTGCCTTTGTTCTATTTCCGCTCATCGAGAGCGCCGACTTACGCCCTTTCTCCTCTGAGCTAACCAATACTCGACCTGCTTCGTCCAGTAACCAAGTTTCCTTCACACCGGCAATTTCCGGTATATCCATCTCATCAATGACAGTGTCCATGGAAATATCAAGACCAGCCACTCCCAGCAACTTGCCAGATCGATCATAGATGGGCTGATTACAAGGCATTAAATATCCAGTACCTGATGCGTCTGGATAAATATCGCCCCAGATAGCACCATGTTTTGAAACGTTCGACACGTACCAAGGCCTTTTTCGGGGGTCATAATCTGGCGGGTATTTTTCATTAGCGGGATAATTAATCATCACCCCATTTTCAAGACCGACGTAGGCCCAGTGAATCGGAGTGCCCTCCCTAAGAATTGCATCCGCTTGTTTTTTTTCCAACTTGCTTGCGTCGATGCGGGCACTCCGTAGAGCCGCATCCCGCAGCACGTACTTCAGCCCGCCTAATTGAAACACCTGATCCTGCACATCAGCCAATTCGACATCAGGAGCCAAGACAACGATACAATTATCAAAACTCGCTCGCTGTTGATAACGTTGAACCTCAACTAGATCTTCAGGAGCCTTGGCCCCGATTAGATCTGCAGGTCCTATTATTTGATAGGGCACGGGTTGCGCATGCTCAAGTTGTTCACGACTCGAGGTCGAAATCCCTTCCAATAATCCTTCCACCCGGAAGAGTAGCGAGTCAAACTCACCCACTCTCTGGTTGACCTTTGCCACTAGATTGGCAAGGGTCTGCCCACGACTGGATGAAACACGTTCGGCCTCAAGGCCACGATACAAGCTGACCGTCGAAATGGCCGCGGCCATAGAAATAATAATCAACAGTGTCGACATCACCGCGACAGGATGACGCTGCACACGGCGCCACAAAGAGCGAATTAAATTATCAGGTCTTGCACGGACCTCTTCACCGTGAACGTACCGTCGCAAGTCGTCGGAAAACTCCTGAACAGAAGGGTAGCGATCCAGCGGATCTTTCGACGTTGCCCGATTTACAATCGCTTGCAATGCGAGGGGGACGACTTCGTTTTGCTTGGCTTTAGAAAATGTATCGCGAGCCCCCGAGGGAACTTTGTCCAACAATTCACTCATATCCTGTATTTCGCGCGGGGCCGTAAATGTAAGCATTTCGAACAAAACCATTCCGAGTGAAAATTGATCACTCTTCGGTCCCACATCTTTGCCAACCGCCTGCTCGGGAGACATATATTTTGGCGTTCCCATCATGGCGCCCACCTGAGTTTTCATTCCCTCGTCGATGGTCGAGATATCAGCCAATCCAAGATTTGCCTCAAAACTTTGTCCCGCCAATTCATCATCCGCTTCATCCAGCAATCGCGCAATCCCCCAATCCATGACGTACACCTCACCATAGGCGCCAATCATTAAATTATCGGGTTTCAAATCACGATGGATTACCCCGCGGCTGTGACTGTAAGAAATCGCGTCGCAGACTCTTAAGAAATGTTCGATACGACCACTCTGGCCGTGCCGTTCATGGTCATATTCGTGGGACCCCAACACTGATGAACACTGTTTTATATACTCCGCAAATGTAATCCCACGAATCAGCTTCATGGTTAGCGCCGGGGTGCCTTGATCCGTTTCCTCCAGGCCATAAACGGGAATTACATTCGGATGGGAAAGCTGTGCGGTAACCTGCGCTTCACGTACAAAACGTGCCAATCCAACGTCAGCCTCGCTCGAAAGGACTTTTACCGCCACTTCGCGATTCAGCATGCCATCCCGCGCGGCAAACACTTCTCCCATCCCCCCCTGACCCAACCTTGAAACCAGCGCAAAACGCCCCTCGAGGGGACGGATAGCATCTGCTGACGCTCCAGCAAGTTCGGCTAAATTTTTATTGGATGCATCGCTCAGCCCATGAGCAACCGTAACCTCCTCGAGTTCCCCCGGGGATGCAGCAAGTGTTTTTTCGAATTCGTCTTCGGGAGTACTCACAAACAGCTCATCTCATCTTGTACTGCGGGAAAAACACAGATGTCAGACACATGATAACACCTGGTTATGATCGCCACTTGTCCACATCGCGGCAGGTTAAAACCCACACCAACCGCATAATTGATAATACCGAAAATGATGCCGAAAAACATCAAGTCGATCAATGATTTAGATCCATTAGCCAGCCCATAGTGTTAATTCAGGGTCAATAGTTTCCAACGAGATTCGCTCCCCTCATCATCTCAATAAAAAATAAAAAAATGGCTGATCAAAATAGCTCTTCATCGTCATTCGACGAAAAGGTTCAGGCAAACGCAAATTCTCTGCAACCGCGGGATGTGCCCCACCCATCTGAAAAGGACTCTAAAGTCGCACTGTTGTTCAGCATCTGGTGTGCAATTTCAATTTTGCTCTCAGCGTTTCTGGTCTTCCAGATTCAACCTGTTTTTTCAAAGATGATCCTCCCATGGTTTGGAGGCAGCCCCGCAGTCTGGACAGCTTGTCTGATGTTTTTCCAGCTGACTTTACTCGCTGGTTACGCTTATGCATTCTCAATCAACCGGCTGCTGCCAATTAAAGGGCAAGCCGTTGCACATCTTACCTTAGTATTGGCCTCATTACTCTTTCTTCCCATCATTCCCGCTGACGCTGCCAAACCAACTGACGGCGCCTTCCCAATCTTGCGGATTCTCTGGGTGCTCATATCAACAATCGGTTTGCCTTACTTTTTGCTGTCCTCAACCGCGCCCCTGTTTCAAGCCTGGTATGCAGCTAAACTTCCCGGAAGAATCCCCTATCGCCTGTACGCTTTGTCAAACGTAGGCTCACTTGTTGCCTTGCTGAGCTTTCCGTTCATCATTGAGCCAATGATGAGCAGCACACTGCAGGCTTACGCTTGGTCCGCAGGCTTTATTACGTTTGGAGTATTTACCGCGTTATTAACCATCGTTATTTTCCGAACGAATAATGATCCACTTATCCCCACCCCCGAAGCACTCTTAAACGCGACCCAAGACACTGGCGAGTCGAAAGTCACCCTCAAAAACTGGCTAGTCTGGATTTCTCTGGCCGCGATTGGCTCCTTCACACTGTTGTCTATCTCTAATCACCTCAGCCAAGAACTTACGGTCTCACCATTGATGTGGGTGCTGCCGCTGAGCCTTTACCTTATTACTTTCATCATTAATTTTGATCGTCCGCAATGGTATAATCGCCAAGCGTGGGCCATCGCGAGTCTCGTCGGAATTTTCGCTTTCGCTTCGCTAAAGAACGAAAAACTAACTGAGCGATTTGATGCCTTGTTTAACAACATAGGCCTTGAATTATCGATCGGCGATTACGAATATGACGTGATTGTGCAATCCAGTTTTGCATTGGCCTCACTATTTTTCATCTGCATGGTCGCACACGGAGAACTTGTTCGAAACAAACCGGCCGCTAATCGGCTTACTAGTTTCTACATGGCGATGGCAACCGGCGGAGCACTTGGAGGTATGACCGTTGCGATACTCTGTCCGAGCGCATTCACTACGTTCTTCGAAACTCCCGTTACCCTGATTTTTGGCCTTGTACTGACCCTCTGGGTCATTGGGCAGACTGGATTTCACAAAAAACTACCGGCTTCCACCGGGACTCGAATTGCCTGTGTCGCAATTGGTCTCTACCTTTCAGTAATCATCCTCAAGTGTGATTGGAGTGGGGTAAATGAGGATACATTTGCCAAGTACCGAAATTTTTACGGAACACTTCGTGTTGACATAGAAAATGTCGGCGAAAGCGAACTTCAAGGCTACGGACTGTACCACGGAAATACCTTTCACGGATTTCAGTTTACAGATCCTGAAATGCGTACCGAGCCGACAACCTACTACGCCCACAGCAGCGGTTTGGGCGCAGCCTTCAAACACCTTCAGAATAACAATGAATCCCTACGCGTTGGCATCGTAGGCCTTGGAACCGGAACCACTGCGATCTACAGCCGAGAAAACGACTACTTTCATTTTTATGAAATTAACCCGCTCGTGATTAAAATCGCTGAAAACACTTTTTCATACCTCGACGCCAGCAAAGGAAAAGTCGAAACAACACTTGCCGATGCAAGAATCGCAATGGAGCGAGAGGAAAACCAGAAATACGATTTAATCGTGTTGGATGCCTTTAGTGGTGATGGAATCCCAGCTCACCTGTTAACGGTTGAGGCCTTTGACGTTTACAAAAAACACCTTGCTCCAAACGGAATTGTGGCGGTGCATATTAGCAACCGCTACCTCAATCTGTTCCCTGTCGTTGCTGGAACCGCAGGCCACCACAATCTTGAAATGGTCTACATTGAGTATCTCCCAGATGAGGACAGTGGAATGGAAGAAGCCTCATCGGATTGGATACTTCTAACCAACAATCAGGAATTCATCGAGGACAAAGAAGTCCAGGAGCTTTCCCAAGATCCCCGCAATTATTACCAATCCCCAATTAAATGGACTGACCAGTACAGCAACCTGATCGAGGTCATGAAATAGTTTTCTTGGCGGCCCTTTGCCGACGCGCGACTCTCGCTTGCCAAAAAGATACGCGGCTAAACTCTGCCCGACTCTTACTCGGGCGGGTGGGGTTCCCCATCCCCAAAGCTTAAACAAGTGGGGAAACTCCCAATCTAGGCGATCTCAATCACCTCCAGTTTGGCCTGCAACACATCAGCAGCCCCTGAGACAGAGCTAAGTCAGGGTAACTATTTCTTTAAAACTGGATTTTAAGGCACTGGGCGAGCTGACGCCTAAGGGTAAATTTTATGTTAAGATTCGTCATCGATTTTTCGACAGCCATCGAACCTGACCATGAATCAAACCAAAATCAATCAATTCAGTGATGACTTGCGAGCGGCTATTCTGGTCGACGCCCCAATCTTCGATAAAACTGAGAGTGACCTAAGAGACAAACTCGAGCTTAACGATGGTGCTGAAGAACACCTGTTAAGCCAATGGCAGGCAAATCAGCAACAACTTGAAAACGAACGGGCAACTGCGACAGAAACAAAAAAATTGAATCGCGAACAAACCGGTCAGTTGTTAAGCGTCCGTTATCAAGCAGCCATTCGGGCTTTGGATTTTCTTGATGAGACTCCACCGATCCTCGACAGCTTAGCCGTCAAAAATTTTGCCAACGCTGAAATTAGACAGGTAACCCGTCGCCCCATGCATTATCTCTGTTTGGTCTTGATTGCGACTTTGGTCAGTCTGACCATCTTCAAAATCAAAGTCCTATCAGCCGTAGATAATTTACGAGCGGACATTGCGTTAGCCAGTCGCGAAGCACCACCTCCCAGCTTTGAACACTCCACACAACAAGACATCCTGTTCTTTGGAATTCTGACCGTGATCACACTTTTTGTTGGCTGGCTAGTCTTTGGCGGAATTCAAAAACTAACAATGCGGATTGGCGGTGCCCGCTATATCAACTTTCGCACATCGGCCGCTGTGGTTGAAATGACGCGGTTGCTTATAAAAGGGAAATTGGAACCGGCAAAGGCTGCTTCTTTAAGCATGGATTTGAGTGGGCTCGATCCCGGCTTTCGCCCGGTGCTAACTAAATCTCTCGTTTCCGCCACCGATGATAAAAAGCTCGTTTCAACCCGCCTCTACTACACAACTGCCGCCGCACTTAAATTTGATAACATTGCAAGCGAACGTGCTCGGGTTACAGTGATTGGCATTGGTGGATTCATTGCTGCCGTCTCCATCCTATTATATTGTGCCGCTCCGTTGATCGCCGTTGCTCAAGATCTTGTGAAAGCAACGTTTTAACAATGGGTAATTCAATAAAATCAGACTCCGCCTACGAACCGCTTCAATCGAAATGGCGAGATATATATAAGTCTAAACCCGAATTCGCTGACAATCTTACCAAGCTCTCACAAGAAACCGACGGGATTTTAAAAACCAACCTCCTCCAAATTGCCGCCTGGTTCAATCAAGACGCAAAATTTGATGAACTACTGGAACGTCCCGAACTTCTCGCTACGTGCGTTACTACGCTAAAATCAGAAAGTGAGCCGATCGAGCCAAAACTGGTTGAGCAAAGTACTCACAACGGTTTCTTCCAAATCGTCAACAACGTGTCATCTCGGCCTCAGATCATGAAACTGCTAAAGTTTCGACTTGCACTCTTATTTATAATCGGTGTCCTTCTGGTCATTTTCAGTGTATTCCTGGCTCCCGCGTTCGAACTGATTTACGGCGACTTTGAAATTAAAATCCCCTCGGTGACGGCTCTTGTTTTTACCGCCAGTCGCTTGATCAGTGCTATCTGGTGGTTACCGCCAATTTTGCTGCTAAGTTTTTTTATTAAAAACACTATCTGGCGCTGCTCTCTCGCTGGCAAAAAGTCTTTGTTCAACAATTGGATTGACCATGAATTCAACAGCACCCGAGGTGAGCTTGGAAACTGGTGCTGGCACACCGCGATGCTACTTGAACTTGGATTCTCTCCTAAAAACGCCTACCTGCTTGCAGGCAAATCAGTCACCAAAAACTGGATTTCGAACTGGAGCCACATCCTTGCTCAGGTCCCCCTGATTGATACGTCCCCCCAAGAAGGAGACTGGTTACTGGATGACAAATTCGACTTAATTAATCAAGCGATACTTACCCCTTCGCACCAAAGTAAGATCGCACTCTTAAACGAAATCTCAAACTACTACTGGTCGCGCAGCCACATGACGAATCAGTGGTGGATCCAATTAATATTCACATTGCTTTTTTGGCTTATTGGACTGCTTGCTTTGCTTGCCGTCCTGGCGATTGGTCTACCGCTCATTAGTCTTATTGCTGCACTGACAGGTGGGTTTTAAACTCTCATTTCAATCTCTATGCCGAGTCGGCTTAAATCGAGTCAAATTTATTTATTAAACCCCAGATGAACTCCAACGCACTTAACTCAAACCCAGCAAACCGACTCACGAGTGGATGCGATCGGTTAACGATCGAATCGCTGGCCAGCCAGTGCGCTCCCAATCAACTAGCTCTGCTTCGGCTTCTCGCCGTCGCTCATCAACAGAAACTCGAGCTACTTCCACTTCTTTGCAGCCTTGGAATGGAACTATCAAACTTGGACAGGGGGCGGATTGTCAATTTCTCAGAGGCAATTCAGTCGGGAACACCTTACATCGAAGCCCTCAGCCTGAACGATGGAATCCTTCCCAAAAATTGTGTTACGGCAATCCAAATTGCTGAGCACAATGATACGCTCTCGGATTTTTACGCTGCGACTCTTACCTATGCGACTACCATCCGCGTCAGCTCCCACAATCCGGTCGAGAGCGAATCCTCACGCATCATCCGCTTCACTTTTCGCACCTTAATTATCGGATTATGTTTCACTTGGTTCGGTACAAGTATCCTCCCCGTATTTTTTAAAATAACTTCTGAGTATGGCATCGAAATCCCAACAAGGCTGGTGGTACTAACTGACTTCCTGGAATACGGGTTCGGATTTTTCTGGATTGGGGTCCCCCTATTATTTCTAATTTTCACGCCATTGTGGCTAAATCTTGGACGCGATTATCTACGCACTTGGAATCCCATGCACTGGAAAAAACCAAGCTATTCAACGCAGACAGAAAATCGCCTCACGCTTGCATTATTAAACTCTCATTTCCAGAGTAACGAATCGAATGAAAACCGCAGATCTGAAATAGTCAAAGAAGCCATTCCTGAGGCAGCCCAATGGATTACACAAACGCCGCTCGATTCAGACACATGGCAACAACTCCAAAACATAAAAATATTATCCCAAGGTGAAGTCCAGGCATTAAACTTAGCAGGAAACACGACGACGCAATCATGGCTCCTGCGTCGATCAGGAACGAGAATTGAACAAAAAAGAAATCACCGAAGATCTTTTTTCATTCATTGGTTCATGACAACTATCGACGTTTGTATCGCTTTGTTTATCATCGCTTTTTTCAACACCATTTTCCTCTACTATCTCGAAATAATTGCCGCGGTTGGCAAATTTCAGTAGGCCAAATACATGTGTAAAAAAACAAAATTTAGATTCGGAAAAATTACAAGGGTTCGAAGTAAGCGAACTGGCATTTTGACAACTGACCTATTGATTGCCGCTGTCACACTGTTGAGCGTTATCACTTTTTTCACAACCTGCAGTTTCCAAATTCGTCTGGTGTGGAAAGATATTCGCCACCAGCGAATTGCCATGGAGGAACTGAACAACCAACTCGAATCCATCACTCTTTTGAGTGAAACGGAAGCTTCGAAAGCGCTAAATAGCCTTGTGCCTTCAACCGCCTGCGAAAACTCTCTGCAGGATCCAAAACTAACAGGCGCATTGAGCAAGGATTTATTGGGAGCCCGCGTCACTCTCCAATTAGATTGGAATAAACGTCACCATGGGAAACCGCTGGAAATTTCGGGGTGGATTCAAAATACTGGCCCAGAGGTTAATCTGCAGTCGCAGTCCACACCTCTCCCTTCAATCTCAACCTTTCAGTGGGTAAGGCTGCCGCAGCAGCCTTCTCAAACGGTCGGCTTTGGAAAGGTAGCACGCTAATGCGAACGCAACTCAATCGCCGTGGAGTTTCTTTAATCCAACTCACATTATTGATGCCTGCACTGCTGGGCCTATTCCTGGTGACAGCGGCGTGGATTCATCAAACGATGACTTTTTCATCGAACATAAAAAAACAGCAATCGCAACATCAGAACCTAACGAGGCTCGCCTCCCAATTCCGACGAGACGTCCAACGATGCGAGTCTATTTCCATGGTCAACGAGCAACAAATCTGCCTTCAGAACCGTGACCTTACAGAGACCAATTACACCGTCAGTGAACATGCGATCCAATTTTGGCAAAACGGAGCCGATGGCCAACGAATGCGTCACGACCAATTTGATCTAGCATCAGGTTCGATCTCAAAATTTGATGATACCGAGTTGCCCGATTGGATTTCGCTGGTTATCAGTCGTCTCCCTGCCCCCAACCGATTCTCCGAGCAAACAAGGTCAACGTCTGACCAGACTATGATCACCGAACTCCATATTCGATCCAAACCCAATCGCTGGGGAGAAAGTTTATCAATGGGTAAAGAATCAACCCAAGGAGGGAACGATGAAACGACTAACTAGGCGAACCCGAAAGGGCACAGCTCTAATCACAGTCCTCGTCTGCATGGGGTTCACCACGTCTATACTATTGGGTTGGATACACATGAGCCTTAATATGAGGCGAGGTCTTCGCCGGGATCAACAACTGATTCAAACCCAATGGCTACTCGAAGCAGGCATTCAACAGGGGCTGCAAAATATCAAATCGGACAAAACCTACGCAGGGGAATCGATTGCCCTTTCTCAACCACTCTCCAATCTGGATCGCGCGGCGATTGAGATCGAAATACTTCCGGCAACAGAGCTCGAAAAAACTAAACGCATGAAGGTTATCGCAACCATTCAAAAGAATGCATCAAACCCTGAAACTACGACGCTGCGATCAATCACGCTTCAAGTTATCCACTGACCCATGAAAAAAAACACTCCGCACCATCAGCTATCGCAAATCATGCACGGCAAATCAGGCCATGATTGCTCAAAAGGAATTAATATGTTTCTCTCACCGCAACCGTATTCAAAAGTCAACCAACGCACTGCTTTCACACTCGTTGAGCTACTCGTTGTCGTCGCCATTATTGGAATCCTAATCGGCATGCTATTGCCTGCTGTCCAACAAGTTCGTGAAGCTGCCCGCCGTGTAAGTTGCTCAAACAACATTGCACAACTGGGAATTGCATTACACAACTATGAATTTGGGCATGAACATCTCCCACCAGGTGTCATCAACCCGACGGGGCCAATCCTCTCTCAGCCAATTGGACAACATGTCAGCTTCCTCGTTGAGCTGCTGCCTTACATAGAGCAGTCTGGAATAGCCAATCGCTTCGATAAATCACTGGGAACCTATGCCCCTGCAAACGCTCCTGCCCGCGAACAAAAAATCTCACTGTTCGAATGCCCTTCTGATTATTTCAGCGCATACGATGGAACAGCGGGATTAACTAACTACGCGGGTTGCCACCACAGCACCGAAGCTCCGATCGACATCGACAACAACGGTCTATTATTTTTAAATAGCGAGATCAGCTACAGCGACATACACGATGGCAGCAGTAACACAATTCTCATGGGAGAATTCCTCGGTGATGAAACCAACAGCCTCGGCTGGGCGTCAGGCACTCGAGCCTCACTCCGCAACACTAGTCCTATTATCGTCATCGCCGCGGGAGCGCCAGCCAACCCTCCACCTGCAATTAAACTGACAGACGTTGGGGGGTTTGGTAGCCGACACCCCAGCGTTACGAATTTCTGCTTCGCCGATGGACGCGTCTCCTCCATCTCCAATGGCATCGACACAATCGTTTACCAGAACCTAGGAGACCGGGCAGATGGAGCGATGATGGGTGAGATTTATTAGTTTCAAGCCCGCAGATCGGGCGAGGAAAACCGCAAGCCACCTCTAAGTTTGCTCGATCGTTTCTGTAGATTCGAAGTTCAATGAGTCAAGAATGTCCTGTGTCATTAAAATGCACTGATTTCTGCCGCTGGCCTTCGCCCGATAGAGACACTTGTCAGCCATCTCGAACAACTCAACAACCGATTGAGCGTTGGCAAATTCAGTAGAAACAACTCCGACCGAAATCGTCAACCGAATTACCTTGCCATCTGCTCGCAGTGGATTACTTTCCACCAATTCACGTAGACGCTCGGCGACTGCTAATGACATTTCTTGGTTACAGTCACTCAGAGTAACGATAAACTCTTCGCCACCATAGCGATAAACATTGTCGTACTCACGCAAAACGCTTTTGAGTAGTTTTGCAATGTGAATCAATGCTTCATCACCAATCTGATGACCATAGGAATCGTTACACTCTTTAAAATAGTCGATATCGACGACCAGCAAAGAGTAGAAACTCTTCACCCGGCAACAGCGTGCAAAAGCCTGGCTGGATTGCTCCTCATAGGCTCGACGATTCAACACATCCGTCAACGGATCCCTGTAAACAGTCGTCCTCAACTTCTCATTCTCAGCCGCAATTTTCTGCTGAGCCTTTAAATGCGAAATTGAAATTTCGGTCATTTTAGCTTTCGCAGCTAATTCGATATCCCGAAGAGACATCGCCGTAGCATCGTGGCGGAAACTCAAAAGTTTCGCGTAGTCAATCCACTTCGTCTGAGCAGCCGCAAACAGTAACTCCAACGCCTCTTCATCGATTGCCAGCTCGCCGTGAAACTTATCTTTACACGACTGAATCTGCTCTAGCGTTGCATCTGCTGAACTGAACAAACTAGCCAACTGCCAAGACAAATCAGCTTGTCGGCGCTGTTTTCCAGTTTGATCCTGATTAATGTCCTTAACAAATTGAACCACTGCCTCGGGGAAATTCCAACGACTTAAAATTTCGGCCCCAACTTCGAAACGGTTGAATCCAAGCGATTTGTTTTCGTGCTCGATCACCGACTCAATCGAATTTAATTTCGGTCCAGTCAACGCTTCATCAGGGGTTTGGCGATAGACCGCAATTTCTCCAATGTTGGTCATCAATCCAGCGAGAAAACTCTCGTCCGGATTCATTTGTGTCAAATGTGAAATTGACTGCGTAGAAACAGCAAGTGCCAACGATTTTGCCCAAAAAGCTGAATAGTCAAATCCGCCGTCCTCCTCCGCGACGTTAAATAGCGAAAACGAAAGGGCGAGCATGCGAACAGCACCCATTCCAAGCATCACAATCGCACCGTCGAGCGTCTCTATCGGACGCGCCGCCTGAATCAACGGGGAATTGCAATAAGAGACAATTTTAGCGGTCAATGCTGGATCTACCTGAATGACTTTCGCAATGTCTTTCAAGGCTACATCAGGATCGTCAAACAACTCAAGAAGTTTGACCGCGACCGAAGGAGGACTCGGGAGATCCTCAATATTTAATTTTTTTAGCTGAATGGATTCCATGAGCTTACCCTTTGGCACGTCTCCTCCTGTCATGTTTGGAGCGAGACGCATATCTTTTGAGCAAAACAACGGTCTAGGTCACACAGCATCAGGCCCAAACTCAATCTGTGTACCGCACCTAACGTCTACTGAACTAATCTAGCGGCATCCTGCTCAACTTACCCATCCATCTGCGAACGTCATCGCTCAGCGAACACCGTTCCGCAATTGTAATCGTTTAAATCTGCGTCACCTTGCGGCTAACGTATCCTCAAACCGAAAAGAACTTTCCTCGTAGCAAAAAAATCAAACGGTCCTATCGGTTAACCCGAAGGGGGGAGACATTTTATCGGCGGCCAATTCAATGATGAAAAAAAGCATCAATTGGTCATTTCATCCGGTAGGAAGTTTTGAGCCCTTTACTTCTCGAGGCGTGAGATTACAAACGAAATTCGCGGCCGAGTCGAATTAGAAAACAACCACGGTTTCGCAGAAACGTTCATCCGTGATTTAACAGCCTCATCGAGTCGAAAGCAGCGGTCGATTTGGTTGCGAATCGCTTCGGCAGAGTCCATCGCTTCGACCAGGCAGCCCTTTGACGGCATTCGGGCCCAGACGACAATCTCCAGTGAAAAATCGTCCCTGGCAAGCTTCGTGATGGCTGACGACGCGAGTTGAATCGCGTCTTTCTGGAGCGGTTCTCGAACCTTCCCCTCTTCGATCCGTTGAAGATTTTCAAAGGAATCGAAAACAATTTGACTGCGGGTGGGCGGCAATTCATCGACATCAAATTGCCTACCAACATTCGTAAGAAAACGTTTAAATTCCTCCGTCTGCCTGTCGATGATCAACTCCTTGTCATCCTCTTCATCGGGACCAAAATGAGCATTTAAATCCTTCTCAGCATTCTCGCTGTGAATCGCATAAATCGGACTCGGGGCTTTCTTCGGAATCAACAATCTTGAACGATCACCAGGTTCACCACCGGACAACGCAATTGTCGTCTTCGCACTCATGAACGATCCCGTTCCCGCGTACATATTTGCACCAGTTTGCTCCTTCGCAAAGGCGTTAAGCACAATGAAGAAGGCCAGCAGCGCAGTCATCGTATCGCCAAATGAGATCAGGTAAGCCTTGCTTGGCTTAGAAAGGGGTATTTTTTTTCTGGCCATTTGAGCTATTTCCTCAATCCAGAAGCGTAACCGCTTTGGGCATTAGGAGTGAATCGCTCAATCACAATGCGCAGATTCGAATTAGCGACATCGCCCTGACGCATTAAAGTCATGGCGACCTGACCGGGACGTGTCATTTCAGTATAAAACAAATAATCCATGACCGTCGCCAGCCTGTCAGTATCCTTTTTATTCGAAAACTGAAGCGACGCCCGAAATGGTAAATCTTGCAATTGCTGCGACAACATCCCACAGATATCACGACCTCGAAAAGTTAACTGGTCGTTAGAGTCAAACAGCAAAGCCAGGGGAACCTCGAACGCATGGGACGTAAGTTCGTTCTGCTCGGCTTCCTCATCCGTTAATGACTTTAATCCATTGCCCCAAGTCTCGGTTGCCGGCTGCCTGAGAATAGGGGGCATTGTCGCGCCGCGAATTGCAATCCGTGCCGCAGGCACTCGTAAACGGTTAATAAACGAATCATGATCATTGTGCTTAATCTTCTTACCCGCGACACCGGTGGCCGATCCGTTGGAGAAAATCGTTGAAATCGTCTTTTCAAATCGCTCGGGTTCCGTGGTAGAAAATGTCAACAACAGAATGAAGAAAGTCATCAGGAGCGTAATAACGTCACTATAAGTCATAAACCAAGCGGGAATATCACCTTTGGGCTCCGGTAATTTTTTTTCTTTCGCCATGGTACGTCACTGACTGAATTGATCACAAAAACAAACTTGCGCCTAACTCGAAAGCCTACGCAAATTCGTCTTCGGCTTGAACTTAGTTGCCATCCTTTTCCAATTGGAATACCTGCCTTGAGTTGGGAGACAGATAGGCCACCAACACGTCTTCTACGACCGGCGGAGCCAGTCCTTTCGCAAGTGCCGTGATTCCTGTAATCATCAATTCCCGACAAGCAACCTCTTCTTTGGAACGGGCCTCCAGCTTTCCAGCCAGTGGAATGCAAACAACGTTCGCAATCACGGCACCGTACAGCGTCGTCAAAAGAGCGACTGCCATCCCTTTACCAATCTTGCTTGGATCATCCAATGATTGAAGCATCTGCACGAGGCCAACAAGCGTGCCAATCATGCCAAACGCCGGAGCGGCTGCCCCGGTTGAATCGAGAAGATTTTTTCCAACCGCATGACGATGCTCGATCGCTGCCAGTTCCGTTTCCAAAACATTTCTGACCTGCTCCTCATCAGCACCGCCGATCACGATTTCCAAACCACGCTTCATAAACTCGTCGTCAATGTTGTCGAGTTCCGATTCAAGCGCTAACAAACCGTCCTTTCGAACAATAATTGCCAAATTCTTAAACTGAGCAATTAACGCTTTTGACTCCGGCAGGCGCGAAACAAAACACTTCTTGATCACCGTGACTGTCGAAAGACAGGTCTTTAACGGGAAGTTAATCAGCAGAGCAGCGAAGGAACCACCGACAGTAATCATTACCGACGGGTAATCAATGAACGGCTCGAGACCCTTATCGCCTCCAATTTGGATGGCGGTAAAGATTAGGCCGAAACCGGCTAATAGACCTACAATTGTCGCTATGTCCATCGGCGTTTATTACTAAGTTTGGATCAAATCGTCAGTGAATCAGGGCATCCCGCCCTCCTAATCATCGCCTCTATGAAATGCCTAAATCGATTCACAAATCGAATTACCGGTTATTTCAAAAGCGCATGACTATTCCGAAGTATTGGTCATCACTGGGGAAACCGCTGTATTTAATTTAATTTTTTTGCTTTTGTTTCAGATTTCGCGTCGGTTGCGCGCCCAGTGTGCAACGCTCAATACTAGGAAAATCCGATTATGCCGGTCGTTCACACCCAACTCGGGGGACTAGATTACAGTAATACTGACTTTGCCGGCTGAATGGGATCGGCAGCAGACTGGCCCACAGGATCACCCCGTGAGTACCTGGGGCCAAATTCGAATCGCAAGAATGCCTAACTCGCTGATGAAGCCATTCTGCTAGCTTGAGTCCCAAGATTATCGACAACCCCGCCGCCAACTTGTTGGTTTATTAAAGAACTTAGGCATCGACCGCCCAAACTCGCTTGAGAAACCAAGTTCTCAAACCTTGATGCGGGAACCCGCAATCTTGTTGCTACTTGTTCAGGGTTAAAGCCTACCCAACCGATCTAGGTAGTATGATCGGAAAAGTTGAACAATTCAGAGCGCTTCAGGAAGCAATTCAATTTGCGTCCCAAAACCATCGCGTCTCCAGCCAAAACCTTGCCAACATCAATACGCCGGGATACCAAACCCGAGAGGTCAATTTTGACCAACTGTTAGCGAGGTTGGATAGTACCGCAAATAGTATCACAAACACAGATTACGAAGTCAGCCAGGTCGAGGGACTAGCCGAACGACGTGACGGCAACAATGTCGACCTTGATCGGGAACTCGCAGCCCTCAAGAAAAACACGTTGGCCTACCAAACCCTGACCCAACTATTGGGCTCCAAAATGGGAATCCTTAAACAAGCCATTAATGGCTGAGCCACCAATCAATCTGGGAGTTAGTTTAAATGTTTAGCAACCTTTTTTCAGCAGCGGATATTAGCGCCTCGGGAATGTCCGCTGAGCGTCTGCGCATGGAAACGGTTGCCAATAATATTGCAAACGCAAACACGACCAGGTCAGTCGATGGACTTCCTTACCGCCGCAAGCAACTGGTTTTTTCAGAAATACTTGATCCTCAACTGGGCAACACGTCCGGTTTGCAGGGAGTCCGCGTTGCTGGCATGGAAGCTGACCAGAGTCCTTTTGAAATGGTTCATAAGCCCGGCCATCAGGATGCAGACGAGAATGGGATGGTGAAAATGCCAAACGTACAAATTCCCAACGAAATGGTTGACCTGATAACCGCAAGTCGTTCTTACGAGGCAAACCTAAAAGCGCTTTCGTCTTTTAAAGACATGGTGGAGCAAACATTGACCTTACTGCGAGTCCCTAGATGAACCCAATTGCATCGGCTTCGTCGATTCCTTCACTGGATAGCATTTCCAGTCTTGGCAATAACAAGGGGGCGACACGGAGTAACGGGGAAGGTGGCTTTTCAAAGTTGGTTGACAGCTTTGTTCAGCAGACCAATGAAAACCAAATGATCTCTGATCAGGCGATTGACGACCTGGTTCAGGGAAAAACAGATAACGTGCATCAAGTCGTGTTGGCAGTCGCGAACGCCGAGATGTCATTTCAGCTATTTATGGAAATAAGAAATAAACTAATCGATTCCTACAACGACCTGATGCGAATGCAATTTTAATTGTCATTTGTTTTTAGATTGGTTTTACCAATTTTGAACGTAAGGATTCCGATTCGAGAGACCTATGCAAACTTTGAAATCCTTTCTAAACCAATCTCTCTTAATTTGGAGAGACTCTACAGGCGCTGGTCGAGTGGGGATTGCGTTACTGCTAACGATCTGCGTTGGCGGTATCATCTCAGTCGGCATCTGGTCCGCCCAACCCAATTACGTTGTCCTTGCTCGCGACATCGACGACCCCACGCAGGCCGCAAAAATCATGGCGGCTTTAGATGCAGAGAACATCACCTACCAGATCAAAGGATCCGGTTCGATGATCATGGTGGGATCCAGTAAATTATCGCGCGCAAGAATCGCGGCCGGAAAAGCCGGCCTGACCAGTGCCGGCAGTGAGATGGAAGAAATTTCTCCCTGGATGGATCCTGTCAGCCAACAGTATTACCTCAACACAAATCTTGAGCGACGGCTGAAAGTTGACATCGAAAAAATCAGGAGTGTTAAGTCTGCTAATGTGCACTTGAGCATCCCTGAAAAACAGGCTTTCATCCGACAGTCCACCGATCCTACGGCGTCGGTTCTTATCGAAACATCCCACCTTGAAAAATTCAATGAGGCGGATGCCGCCGCAATCGCTGACTTTGTCGCCTCCGCAGTTCCCGGGCTTTTACCCAATTCTGTTTCAGTTTCGGACACGCAGGGAAACCAATACAGCACCGACACCGAGGGCATGAACCTCAGTAAAAAAGAAGAGTTTATCGCCGAGCGAGAGAGCGCATTGAAGCGAAAAGCCGAGAATCAGCTCCGCAATCTTTTTGGGTGGGGTAACTTTAATGTTGAAGTCACCGCTGATTACAAATTTGAAAATGCCGTTCAAGAGAGCCGCGAGCTGGGACCCGATAAATTTCTGATTCAGGAAAACATAAAACAGCAAATAGATATGGCGGCTGGTCCGGCAGCCGGTATCGCAGGCACTGGGGCAAACGTTGGGAATCCCACCACCTTCGCACCCATTGGTACAGCTCAACCCGCCGCTGCTAACAAAAGCCAACTAAAGATGGAAGAGCAGGAAAGCAAATGGGATTTTTCAGAACTGAAACGGACAGAAACGATCGATGGAGCATTACTAAACGCCCTGTCGATTGCCGTCACGATCAACAAACAAGAAGTGGATGCCACGCAAATTGCGAACCTTAAAACAACTCTTGAATCTTCGATTGGCACCGCCTGCGGAGTTCGAATCGGCAAAGATCAGATCACCGTCGATTTCATTGACTTTGTCACCGAGGAGCCGCTCGACCCGGTGGCAACCAGTACGATTCCTTGGGATCAAATCAATGAAATCCTCAAAAACATCTCATTGGGTGTCGCTGCTCTGGTTGCATTATTTATTGCCTTTCGCACCTTCAAAAAATTCCAACCCGATCCGATCGTCACGAGTGAAGCCGCCGCTGCTCCAACATCGCAATTGACACAACTAAGTGAATTGGTCAAACAGAACCCTGAAGTATTCGCCAAGATCATTGATTCGTGGGCCAGTCTCGAAACCGAGACGGAAACCAAAGAAGAATCAACCACCGTAGCCGCCTGAGTCAAATAAGAAATGTCATCGCTTTCAACAGAAGAACGACTCGCGCTATTGCTTAGCGTGCTAGGCCCCGATGCAGTTAACGCTGCATTGAAGAAAATGAACCCTACGCGCTCAAATTTCATCAAGAACTTGCTCGACGAATACAAAACCGATCCTCCCAGTGAAGAGGAGATCGAGTTTATCATTCGTGATTTCAGTCGCTATTTTTCCTTCGCGATGAAAACACTTGGTCCCGAGATTCATCAAGCGTCGACCGCCATGCGAATCGCAAAAAGGAAAAAGCTAAAGAGCCAAGACACACCGGTCACGCAATCCATACCCTCGGAAGAACCCGTCGTATTTGAAAAGATCGATGAGTCAGGTGACTACGTCCGCGACTTGAATCAACTGGACGCATTTCAAATCTCAACCGCGCTTGCCGATGACAACGCCAAAACAGTTGCTCTCGTGGTAAATCTTTTGGAAACCCACTTGGGAGCCGAAATAATCAAGGAGCTTGACGACCATATTCGGGATCAAGTCATTATCTACTTGAGCGAAGAAAGCGCCGTCCCCGACCGCATCGTTCAAGAGGTCTTAAAAACAACCTTCCAAAAAGCCAATGCTGTCACCGTCAAAAAAGAAACCACCAGCCGAATTGACACGTTGGCTCAATTGATGCGTTCGCTTCCTAAAGAGATACGCAAAGGACTCATCGAGAAACTCAACGATCGCGATGAAGAAATGGTTCTTGCGATCCGAGCCAAACTGTACGTGTTTGACGATATCCTGCGTCTCGATGATCGTGACTGTCAGAAATTAATTGGTCAGACAAAATCTGAAATCCTCGCCGTCGCTCTTCAACAGGCAGATCCTGACGTTGCCGAAAAACTATTTAAAAATGTTTCCAAACGTGCCCGCCAGGCAATCGAAGACGAAATGGAATACACCGTGGGCGCTAAAGGTCACGAAATCGAAGAAGCTAGAAAACAACTCGTCGACGCCATGGCTCGCCTAGACGAAGCAGGGGACATCACGTTGAACTAAATATGATTGAGCATCACGTACAATTCGATCGCCAAGTCAAAAACTGCCGGTTTAGCGATCGGTCAGAACCGGTGACTCGTACCGTGAATCCAGTCACCGCCGAAGCGGCATCGGCGGCAGTCAATGAGCGCATGACCGGGTTGCTTGAAAGCATCGCGACCGGAATTGACAGTATCGATCTCAAGACAGCCGAATTCGCAGACGAAGTGGTTTCTCTTTCCATCTCACTGTCCCGTATTATCGTAGAAAATCTAGTAGGCGAATCTCAGGAACTCAAAGAAAAGCGACTAACCAAAATATTGTCTGAAGCACTTGCCCGCCCCGAGACTCCCGTTGGTGTCTATGTCAATCCAATCAACCTCGATTGCATCAAAAATAAAATCTCGGAAGAAACGAGAACCGAGGAAATTAATTTGCAAATTGACGATTCGATTGAGCCAGGCGAGTGCCGAGTCGAATTTGATACCTACGAACTGCTTTCACGCATGGAAACTCAACTCGATGAAATCCAGGCTGGACTGACGGAGATCATTGATGAGTAAATTCTCCGAAACCGTTCTCAACCGATGCTCCGAAATCGTCAGCAATACGAGATCGCTACAGCCCGTCGGTTGCCTAACCGTGGCCCAGGGTGCGATCACTGCCTCACTACCCGCGAGTGTGGGCGAACTTGTTGAAATTGAAAACAAGTCCGGCCCCAACACCCTTGCTGAAGTCATTGGATTCTCCGACGATCTCGTTCAGCTGATGCCCTTTTCGCACAACAATCAACTCCAGCGAGGCGATCGAGTTTTTTCTCTCGGACGCCCCATGAAAGTACCCGTCGGCGACCAATTGCTTGGCCGGGTAATTAATGCCATTGGTGAGCCAATTGACGGGAACGGTAAACTTGGGACCCAGCGATTCAAGAGCGTTGTCCTCGATCCACCTAATGCTCTCACTCGCAAACCAGTCGATGAAGTTTTTGCCACCGGACAAAAAGCGATCGACGGCATGCTGACCATTGGAAAGGGTCAACGCGTAGGATTATTCGCCGGAAGTGGCGTTGGCAAAAGTACCCTGCTAGGACAGATCGCACGGTACGCAAGTGCCGACCTTAACGTGGTCGCACTCATTGGCGAGCGAGGTCGAGAAGTTCTACCCTTTATTAACGAGTCGCTTGGAGCGGAAGGGATGGCCAAATCAATTGTCATCGTTTCTACCGCAAACGAAAGTCCACTCGCCAGAGTCCGGGCAGCGGAATCAGCCATCGCCATTGCCAACTGGCATCGACGGCAAGGCAAAAGTGTATTTCTAATGCTTGACAGCCTGACTCGATTCGCAATGGCGCAACGCGACCTCGGATTGATGCTAGGTGAACCTCCGACTACCCGCGGTTACACACCCTCTGTTTTTCAAAAGATGGCTACGCTGCTGGAACAACTAGGGAACTCCGACCGAGGTTCCATTACGGGACTGCTTACCGTTCTGGTCGATGGCGATGACATGAACGATCCCATTGCTGACTCCGCCCGCTCTATTCTCGATGGGCACATCGTTCTCGACCGAGATCTCGCCAACGCGGGACATTATCCTCCGATCAGTGTCTTACAAAGCCTTAGTCGACTGTTCCAGGAACTAACTGAACCGGTACACGCATCCTCGGCTGTCGCCATTCGACAAATCATGGCCAAATATCAGGACGTCATCGATCTCATCCAGGTTGGCGCCTACACCAAAGGCGCTTCACCACAAACGGATATTGCCGTTGAAATGTATCCAAAAATTTGTCAATTTCTCCAGCAACCCCTGCAAGCTCCCTGCTCCATCGAAGACACCAAGCGACAAATGCAGAGACTCGTGGACATGCTCCAGCACCAGTATCCACCAAGCTGATAAGCCTGTCTCACGAAATGGCATTCGGCCTGAAAAGAACCCATGAATCAAACCAAGAAAATTGAAAAACTCAACAAGGTTTTAGATTTTTACAAGAAAGAATTAGATCAACAAAAATTTCAATTGAGTGAAAAAGGTTCTCTCCTAAAAAAGATTGAACTGGCTTTGCAAGTCCACCAAGCAAAAATAAAGCATTCCCTTGCTGGGCTGGAATCATCCAGCATGACAATTAGCAATTGCTTAATTCGAAAACCACTGATTGACCAATTACAAATAGAACTCGAGTCTACTCAAGAGCAACTCAAAGAAGCACAGCTCGATTTTGAAAACCAAAAGCAGATTATTAGAAAACAAATGTCAAAAATCGACTCGATGGAAAAATTGATCGAACGAAAAGTAGCTGAGTTGATCTACGAAGAAACAAAACGCGAACACGCGACAGCTGACGAACGGTACCTGAATACCGGTTTTAAAGGAACAAAACGATGAAATCAATTATCATTGCCGGAGTCATCGGCGTTAGCCTTTTTGCGGCGACTTTTTATTTCACCAACTCGTTTATCAAAAAAGAAGAGCCCGCAGCAACGGATCCAGTCACTGAGTTCGACGGCAAACTCCCGATGGTGGATACAACCAAGGCACAGGAACAGATGCCGCTGGGAATTCGACCGGATGTGCCGATGCCGCCCAGCGTCGCACTCGACCTGATGAACTCAATCATTCAAAGCGAAAAGAAACTGCAGGAAAAAGAAGAGCGGCTTAAAAAGGAAGAAAAACGAATCTCCCTGCTTCGCGAAGATCTCGAAAGAGAACGGACTGAGCTCGAGTCTTTTTCAAAAAAGATTGACTCAAAAATCAATGAAGCAAAAGAAGCAACCAATCTTCTTAAGCTGGAAAAAGAAGCCGTCAAAAAAGAAGTCAAAGAGCTTTCGATGTATGAAAGCCGATTGGGAAAAAAAGTTGGTGATCTAGCGAGTGAAGAAGTCAAACTACAGGTGAACAAATTGAAGCCAACTTTCCGAACAATGGACCCCGCCATGGCTGCGGAGATTCTTACGGAATACACCGCTCAAGGAAACTTGACCCTCGTCGCCAATCTTCTGAAAAGCCTCGAGGATCGACAGCAGGCAAAAATCCTTGCCGAATTTAACAATCCAACACTCGTCGCAAAAATCATGGACACATTAATCAACCCAAACCCCGCCGGGGCAACCCCCACCAAAAGCATTTTCAGGTAACTCGTTTAGTCTACTCAGTTAATTTAAACAATCGATCCAATTACAGCGGCGCACAAGGACCAAGACATGGAAGTCTCAGAAGCAATTGTGATCGGCAGGAACCTGTTTACAACGTCCCTGCTTTTGGTAGCTCCCATTGTCATCGTCAGTCTAGTCGTTGGCGTCTTGATCAGTATTGCCCAAACAGTTACCAGTATTCAAGAACAAACCCTGACGTTTGCTCCTCGAATCGTTGCCGTGGTAGCCATTATCATATTCTTGACGCCCTGGTACCTTTCAACGCTTAAAGATTTTACTGTCGAAATGTTTAGCTACATGAACCAAATTCTATGACGGCTGAGCATCAGTTATTCAATTTCATTTTGATCCTCGCGCGAGTCTCGGCATTCGTCGGGTTTCTTCCAATTTTTGCGCAACGTCAGCTACCTCATTTGGTGAAAGCCGGCCTCGCAATGTCGCTAACTGTTTTTTGGTTTGGGGCTCTTCCGCAAGAGTTATTCTACGTCAACCAAATCGATATCGTCGTCTCAGTTCTGTTTCTGGCGAAAGAAATTACGATTGGATTTTTACTGGCGATGCTGTTGGGATTCATGTTTGTTCAGGCCAAAATCGCCGGCGCCTATGTCGGCCAGGAGGTTGGACTCTCCTTGGCATCGGTCACAAGTCCTGGAACATCCGACTCCTCGACGCTTGTCACAACCATTTTCGAAACCTTTGCCGTCTTACTTTTTTTTGGCTTAAATCTGCACCATTTCCTCGTTCGAATTGTGCACTACTCACTAATTCACCTTGCTGGCAAGATTGAAATCACCGACCTGCCAACAGAGCTATTGACTCAAATGGCCAGTTCACTTACCACTCACGGCAGCATGATTGCGGCTCCAATCGGCGTAAGCCTGTTTATTTTAACAATAGCCATCTCGCTCCTAAACAAAGCCGCCCCCACGCTTAACCTGTTCTCTGTAGGTATGACCTTACGAAGTGGAATCGGCATCCTGTGTCTGATTGTCTTCTTTCCAATCATCGTTAAATCAATGGAAGCTCACTTTCGTACTTACTTATTTCAATTGGAACAATTTTTCGTCTACTTTCAATAAATCTTAAACCTCTAAAACCAACCGGTAATGTCCGAACGCAACGATCAACCGACAGAACAGCCAACACAGCGGCGCAAGGAACGAGCGCTCGAGGACGGACAACTGGCGTATAGTTCTGAACTGGTTGGTGGTCTGATCATTCTCGCGGCCATTGGATTTTTCATGATGATGGGGAATTGGTTTTTCAAGGCTTTACTCGACTGCATTCGAGAAAGCCTTACTTTTTTCAACCCCATGATCGAAAACCCCGATTCGATTTTGATCAGCCTTCGGCGACACGTGATGAATGTTGGGGCGGCCTGCATGGGTCTGATGTTACCTTTAATGGTAATGGTCATCGTGATTGGAGCCCTCCAAACTCGATTCAATATTTCCCTGAAACCGCTGAATGCGAAATGGAATAAGCTCTCACCCAAATCTGGACTAAAGCGAATTTTTTCTACGCGATCTCTCAATCGAGGCGCCGTTGCGATCTTAAAAACAATTGCGATTATCGTTGCCGGTTACTGGATAACCACAGCACATTTTGAGCAGATTGCCACCTCGGGATTCAGCAACTATCCACACATGCTGGCCATTGGAACCAGCATCATTTTGCAAATTGGTCTGGTAACGGCCTTGCTGATGGTCGTGGTAGGAATCGGTGATCTTGGATTTCAAATCTGGAAACAAAATAAAGATTTGATGATGACCAAGCAGGAAATCCGGGATGAGCAAAAGGACATTGAGGGAAGTCCCGAGCTGAAGGCCAGAATTCGAAAAATCCAGAATGAGATGTCGCAAAAAAGAATGGCGAGAGAAGTCCCCGAAGCAACAGTGGTCATCACCAACCCAACTCACTTTGCCGTTGCTTTAAAATACGACCCACAGGTTTCTGCCGCGCCCATCGTCGTCGCCAAGGGTGCAGACCTCATGGCGAAAAAGATTATTAAAATTGCAAAGAGCAGTGGCGTTGCCGTGGTTGAACGCAAGCCTGTTGCTCGTTTCCTTTACGCCAATGTCAAAATTGGCCACGAAATACCGCTTGAACTATATCAAGCGGTCGCAGAAATCCTCAACTACATCCAAAAGCTAAATCGCAAATCGGCGTGATCATTTTTGCCAACGATCGAGGCGGCCAATCCGATGAACTCACCCCGACCGGTGAGGGAGAAGCGTGGATTTACCGCTCCCTCAATAATCGCAATGTCGTTTAGAAGATATTATTCAATTCCTGCAAGACTTCCGTAGCAACGGTAATTGATCTCGCATTTGCCGAGAATCCTCGTTGAGCAATAATCAGTTGAGTAAACTCAAGAGCGACATCAACATTCGACGATTCGAGGTGTTCTCCGCGAACCGCTCCTCTGCCGTTGGCGGCACCGACGCCGATATCGGGTGTACCGCTGTTCGCAGTTTGCCCGTAGTAGTTATCGCCAAGATTTTCGAGCCCTTGTTGATTCGAAAATCTTGCAATCGCGAGTTGAGCTACCTGAACTTCACGTCCATTGCTCGCAATCCCGGACACGACTCCGTCAGCAGACACATTCATCTTCACGATCGTACCAGGGGAAAAACCATTCTGCTGGAACGTTGCAGAATAATTCGTCGCCAGGTGAGAAAGGCTGTCGAGGGAAATATCTATTTCCTGTGGTTCAATGATAGAGTCAATATCCACCTCAATATTGGCATCGCCCAAGCCAGTACCATTCATGATTTGAAACGAACCGTCTTCATTGAATCGAATCTCCGAGATCAGCCCATCGTTGAGAGTAACCATCGGATCACTTGATGAAAAATTTGCCGCCCAAGTGTTATTTCCAGTCTTCTCAAAGGTAACATTTAATAAGTGCGGTTCGCCGCGGGTATCAAAAATTTGCAAAGTCGAATCGACGGTATCACCGGACTTACCATCCGTTTCCACGATGAAAATTGCATCCTCAAACTCTGTTTCTCCTACGTTACCCGCGTTGTCCGACAATTGCAGACTCAATAAAGCGTCGCCTACATCGTCGGCAGTCACCAACAAGTTCCCGGTTGCGTCGAGAGAGACCGATGCCCCCACAATGCTCGCGTTGATTGAATTCACAAGATCGTCGACCGTCGTGGTTGTGTCAGCCGGCAGGTTGGCCGAGAAGGATGAACCATCGACATTCGTACCAACAATGTCAATCGAATCGCCCGGCGCGTAATTGACTCCATTAAAGTCGAGGTCATTTAGCAAGGTAGTTGGGGTGGCCGCCACGCCCGCTGCTGTAAACGGGAAGGAAGTTGTTAGCACCTCCGCAAGAGGCGGAACAGCTGAAGCGGGCAAGTTACCAATTAACTCTGCCGTCGACGTCGCTTTCCCTGAAACGCTCGCTCCCAGCGGGATCTGAATCCTCGTGTCTCCCGGAATTTGAAAACCAGGCTCTGTGGCCGTCGTCTCTCCTTTGGCTCCAAAACGCTGAACGTATCCACCAGTAGCTGGATCTACTAAATATCCGGAGGAATCAACTGAAAATGAACCGTCACGTGTGTAAGCTTGCTGATCTCCCTTGATTACAAAGAAACCATTGCCGTCGAGTGCATAATCAAATTCACCACTACTCGCGTTGAGAACTCCTTGCGTAAAATTCTGCGAGACCTCGGCTACGCGAACACCGTTACCGACTTGAATTGGATTCACTCCACCATCAACGTCTCCAGAAGCACCCACGGCGGGAGCCCGATCGGTGTAGATCAGATCGGAAAACAAAACCCGTTGCGATTTGAATCCGGTCGTATTTAGGTTTGCAATATTACTTGCAACCACATCAAGTTTTTGCTGGTGAGCCAATAGCCCAGTCGCACCGGTAATTAAACTTTTACTCATCTGGGTCTCTCTAATTGAAAGTTAATATCGATTGAACCCGAACCGCTTCCACTTCACCTACCGTCGGGAATAGCAAGTGAAGCAAATTAACAAGTGAAGTGACTCTCAACTTGCTCGTTGCGATCGGAATCTAAATGGTTGCAAGCTATATGGTGACGCCGGAAATTAAATTCAAACCAACACGTTCGCCATTGATCAGAAGATTGGCGGGGCCGCTGTTTGCAATTAATTCCTCAACCAGTCCTGTCTTTTTCTCTCCAGTCACAGCATCCGTGTATGAAGCCTGCTTCCCTACCAGGTTCATCCCCTGTGTAAGCTGTGTGGTTTCCAACAACTGTTCAAAGTTAGAATTCAACGCTTCGGTTTGCTCCAACTGCGAAAACTGCGCGAGCTGTGCGATAAAATCTTCCTGATTGACAGGCTCGATCGGATCTTGATTTTTTAATTGCACCGTTAGCAGATTAAGAAAATCATTCGTTGCTACTTGCGATGTTATCCCTGGCATCACGGTCTCCCAAAGTTATTATTTTTTCTATTTTCGATTTACTCTATGTCAACAGTTGATCTAAACGACGGCTTTACACCCGGATATCAATCATTGAGCTACTAGCTCGTGACACCGGTTGCTGGCTTGGCTTTGCTTCCTCTGACTCGTTAAACAAGTCTCCGCTCATAAACCTTGACTCTGCATCACTCTCGTCACGAGGATCTGATTGCTCGCTTTGATATCCAATATCAAGTGAATCGAAATCGATTCCATTTTCGGCAAGCGCCTGAACTAGTTGTGATTTATTCTGTTTCAGTAAATCGGCGGCAACCATTTCGCTTGCCAAAATTTTGACTTGAAGAACATCTTTGTCCCAATCCAGTTGCAACGTGAGTTGCCCTAATTCAGAGGGATGGAGCTGCAAAGTCATTTGCTTCTGTTCACCCCGCTCTGTCAGCCGAATCTGCTGAACCAAGTTTTCGGTGACGGTCTCGGTAACCGCTTCCATTTTCCCAGCAGTCAACGCCGTAGTTCTAGAGCCTCGGTTTAGCAACGTTGAATCTTCCTGTATGAGCCCCGGAAGCGCAGCTTTCAAATTTGGCTCGGTTGATTCTGATTCGTTTTCATTGCCCTGCGAAAATTCAAACCCACTCTCTTCCGCTCCAATGACCGCTTGTAAACCAGACAACAAACCAGAATCTATTCCTTCCGCGCCGTCTGCTGGGAGCACAACCACTTCGTCACTCATCGCGTACACGACCTGAGTTTGCGTCGCGAGAGCATCAACCATTTCTGGTAACACACCAAGTTCCGCCGTGGTCTCATTTAATTCAGTACCGGAGGTTATATCGGCAAATACGCTCAATTCAGGCTCGACACCGGTTGATTGAACAATCAAAGGAATCGCCAGACCAGATTCGATATTAAGATCGTCCAGTTCTGGAGAGGCGGCTACCTCCGATATTCCAGCAGCTCCCAAATTATTCTCCTCGACTGCCTCGGTGAAACTCTCAAAGGTACGACCGGAGGGCAGGGTACTATTCAAAGGAATCGCCAGACCAGATTCGATATTAAGATCGTCCAGTTCTGGAGAGGCGGCTACCTCCGATATTCCAGCAGCTCCCAAATTATTCTCCTCGACTGCCTCGGTGAAACTCTCAAAGGTACGACCGGAGGGCAGGGTACTATTCAAAGGTTCATCCGCCACGGAATCATTTTCGCGCAGCGGTACATCGATAGGTAGGCTTGGTATGTTCACTGTCAGTTTCAGAGGTAAGGGTCAAAAACAAATGCGGGATTAACCTAACAGCAAAACGGATGCCACAAATTCCTTTTTCAATATTTTTCTATTCCTATCAATAAAAACAGGGAAAACAGGTTGAATTGCTTTCACCGGTTTCTCGCGAAAATAGAAAGACTTTCACTGTCGGGGAAATTTTTGCCTTCCATTGACTCGGCGTAACGCAGCAAAAAAACTGCTAGCGGCCTCCAGCTCCGACCGCTCAATACACACCGAACACGTCTAACAGCGGCAGCTCGAGTCTGGAACCCGTTCTTCGAAATCCAATTCTCTATTGACAGGATTCCTCGAATTTCGAACAACCGTTTTTGGATAACGGCTCAGATCCAGAGAAAACAAACTTGAGCATTGATTGACCCTAGTAAAATTGACTCCATTTCTTTCGCGTTCCCATCGGTTCTATGATTTTTAGTACTCCAACGAATTCAGTGATCATTTGCGCAACGGACGACCAGTCTTTCGCAAATCGAATGAGTTACGCAGCCAAGTTAATTGAGGCCGAAGCCTATTCTTCATCCAATTTTGAAGAAGCGGTATCTGCTTCTAGGCAACATTTCTCTCGCTGCCTGATCGTTGATTTTGATTACTGGTGCCGCGAACAGGTCCATCTCACAGACCGCTCTATTGCCAGGGAAACCCCATTACTGATTGCCACTCCATCCGGCGACATTAACGCTGCATTCATCGCGGGTGCGGCAGGGGCGATGGGAAACTTTGAAAAAGGTATCGATCCCACCGAATTAGGACTGCTTTTTCAAGCGGCACTTCTCAGTGAACAAACGTTGCGAGAGACACAACCTTACGACAACCCCACCTTCAAAATCCTGAGTACTCGTGAAAAAGACGTTCTCACTTATTTAATGGCAGGAGAACCCAACAAGCGTGTGGCGTCCCTATTAGATATCGGGCTTCGAACCGTTGAATCAGACCGAGCCCAATTAATGTCAAAACTCAAGGTCAATTCGTTTACTGAGTTAGTTAAAATGGTGACCGAGATTGAAAACGACTTGATTCTTACCCGTCAAAAAATATTCTGTGAAATCTCCATTGGAATGACTTCTTCCAACGTCGCCGTCACGGGCGATTAATGCAACTTCAGAGGTTGCTGGAGGAGCGAAATCCAAACTGACGAGATGCAGTCGAGCAGGAGATACTTCCTTCCGCGCGAGTATTTATTGGTTGATCGCAAATCCAACCATCAGACCCAGGTCCTCGCCGTCACCTGCTCTACTAGACAACGCTCTCTTCGGAATAGGCTTTTAATTTATTCGACAGCGTTCGGGCAGTGACTCCTAATTCTTCAGCGGCGAGTCTTTTGTTGCCCTGAAATTTGGACAACGATGAAAGTATTAACCGGCGTTCCACCTCTGCGAGAGTTAAACCGGCGAGCCCGTCTACATCATTTTCTTGAGCTCGCTTATTTTTCTTTGCGAGGCAATTTAAACCGATCTTTCCATCCACCGCGATCACGCAGGCTCGGTGAATGACATTTCGTAATTCACGGACATTGCCCGGCCAATGATACCGACACAACCATTGCATCGCTTCCTTGTCTACTTCCAGACTTCCCGTCCGCGACTCTGATTGAAATAAATTTACAAAATGCATCACGAGCAGGGGGATGTCAGAAACTCGATCTCGCAACGGAGGCAGGTCGAGCTCAAGTACGTTTAATCGATGAAATAAATCCTCGCGAAACCGTCCCTCCGCTACCTCGACGGCCAGGTCACGATTCGTAGTGGCTACGATTCGAACGTCGATCGGTCGGGCTACGTTACTTCCAACCGGTTGAACTTCCTGTTCTTCGATGACCCTTAATAATTTTGCCTGCATCGCGAGTGGAATTTCACTGATCTCATCCAGTAAAAGTGTTCCCCCTTGCGCCTGCTCAAAATAGCCGACTCGCCCTGCCGAGGCTCCGGTGAACGCACCCTTCTCATGCCCAAAGAACTCACTCTCGACCAGTGACTCGGACACCGCCGCACAGTTGACCGCGACAAACCTTTCTTCCGACCGACCGCTTTGCTGATGAATCAGGCGACTAAAGAGTTCTTTTCCACTTCCGCTTTCACCCGTTACCAAAACGGTAGCAGAGCTCTTTGCATAGAGTTTTGCTAATTCAAAGAACTCACTCATTATCTTCGATTGAAATGAGATATTTCGAGTCCGCAAATCCGGATTGCGAGCCGCATTTGTTTTCACCGATTCCGCGTCTGGGAAAACAACACTAAACGCAGCATCCGCTGCCGAGGGAGCGGTCAATTCGGTTATATGATTATTTAATTCGGGGAGCATATTGTCTAAAACAAGGGCATGAAATTTTCTTTTACTTTTCACTATCCAAATTGGAGCAATGGTCCGGAAAGACTAACGCCAATCGGAAGGGGCAAATCCGTTTACCCGCCGTACGCTTTTTGCATCTGATTTACTCGCACACCCTGATCGATACTCGGTACCAACTTTCGATGTGCTTCGCGAGTATGCGACTCAAGAGAATCAATTTTCTTAATAGTTCCAAGTAGCAATTCAGCCGTTCGCTTCGTCAAGCTGGAAATAGCCTCGGAAGCCTGCGGTTGAGTACTGCGGTATTGCTCTTTAATTGCCCGCGACTGTTCTTCAATCTCCTGAATCTCACTCTTTCCCTGCTTGAGTTGCTTCATCTGCTCCTCAATCGACTCGGAATTGGCCTGTCGAGTCAACATTTCGTCGGCCAGGCTGTCCAATTTTTTATACTTTTCAAGTAGCTGTTTAATGGCCTGCTCAACCTGCTGTTCCAGTTGGGCTGTATTATTTTTGTGTTGGTTCATTGTTTATCTCTAAAAGCAGGGCATCCAGTTCCGTTTCAACCGCCAGGAATTCATCTCGACGCTTACGACGTTCTTCCAAATACTGCAAATTCCAAGTTGTATGTTTCATTAAAAAATCGCCAGCACCACGACGGTCCGCGACATTTCGAAAGATCGATTCCGCATTGATGTAGTCGTCCTGATAACGGTAACAGCAGCCCAGCATTAATCGCAGCCAAGCTGCTTCCTCGTTATCCATATCTTGTTTTAGCAGCATGCTGTAACTTCGAATGGCGGCAGGGTAATTGGCGGTCATGTAAAGGCTGTTTCCCAGCTCAAGTGAGTTCATGGGCTCGGCAAGAACCTGAGAACCACCTGTAATCTCAGGGAGGGCGACTGGTGAAGTCTCTACATCGGGGGCGCCAGCAGGCTTAGCAGTGGGATTGGCTGGCGGTGCGACTGCTGGCTTTCCAGGATTGCCAAATATCAATTCGCTCGTAGTTGGCTCCGAAGATTTTGTTTCAGACTCCGGCGTGTTTTTATCCTCTTCAATTATCTTGTTAAGCAACTTAATCCGATCAAAAATTCCCTTCAGTCTTGGATCTTTATCAGACTCACCACTCGACGGCAGCGGCACCTGATTAGCCGGCAACTGAAGAGGTTCCTGTGGCTTAGGAGTGGCCGAGGTCGGAATTGAATTGAGAGACTTCGGAGCCGGAGTGGACGGAGGAACCACCAAGGGAGTGGCGGGAGCGGTCTGGCTCCAGCTGACCTTCGTCACAGACAACAATGCACAAATACAAACCATACCCAAAGTGGTTCGGAGCTTGAGCTTCCAGTTGTTACCATAAAATTTATTCATAACACTCCCCACATTTTTCCAATGCAAAGTCTCAAAGTCGTTCAAAGCTCATCAGGAAGTAGCCCGGCAAAACAAAGTGCTGCCGAAAAATGTTTCCCTTGCTTTTGATAGACCCCACCCATCATTTGCAAAGTCGCCTCTTTTTGCTGTTCATTCAGTTTCATCTGCCACAGTGCCTTGCACATTTCATGGCTCAAATCAGTTTTGTCGAGATCGATATAGATCTTTGCTAATTGAGCTAGAGCGCGAATCTTCCACTGATCATCTTCTGTCGTTAGAGAGTTCAATGTATTGATGGACGCGTTGTAAAGTTCAGAATCTTTTTGGAGCATGGCGAGTTCAAAAACAATGCGCCGTTGCCAAACCCCAATATCCGGCTTTGCCAGAGCTCCGATGTACATTTCCCTCGCTCGATCTCGAAACCCTAGATTCGCGTAACTCAAACCAGCCACGTAACAATCTACAAAGGAAGGACACTGTTTCGAATCGATCGCACTCACAGCCTCCAGTAACCGAGCCCGCTCTCTCGTCAGTTCACTTTTACTCTTCAAACCAATTGAACGAGCATAAGAACCTAAGACAGCGGCGATCGAACTCTCAGTTGTTTGTCTGGGAATCCAATTTTTATTTCGAAAAAGACTGTCGTTACACGTAAAAGGGTCCTTGTTGAGCAAATAGGCTCTGGCCAGGTTTAAGGTCGATGTCGTTTTTTGGTGAGTCGTGATTGCCGTAGCCAGCCCTCGATGTGACGAACGTATCGCCTCCTTAAGAGCACCTTTGGAAATCTCAAGTTCACTCAGCAAACAGTAACAACTGGATTGGATATCTGCATCCCGCGTCTGATCGATCGCGCTGTAGAGCATGGGAATTGCCTCTTCAGAACGATCGAGCAACAGATTTAATTTTGCCAGATTGAAAAATAACTTTGCGTTGATTTCACCGGTTGGGTTGGTTTGCGAAAGTTCCTGAAACAGATTGGTCGCAACGTCATAGTCTTGCTCGATAATAGATAATCCGGCGCGAGAAAGCAGAGAGGATCTTCGGTAATCACTTTCGCTGTACTCAATCTCGAACCGCTGAAATGCTCGGTTCGCGGCATCATAGCGGAATTGGCAGGTGTCTGCTTCTCCTGCTTCCGCCTCACTTACAACCGTGATCGTACTATCCTTTTGGTACCAGACCAGTTGGTGCGGAACCAGTATTTCGTCTAACAAAACACCAATCGAGACTGAATCCAAAACAACAGCACGCGACCGGCCTCGCAATGCCTCTTTTGCTTGACTACTAAACTTTACTTCCAATTTTGAACGGGCAGCAACTTCGCCGAGCACATTCAAAATTGGCTGAACACTGGTGGAAATGGAAGCCGTAATGGTTGTTGCGAGGTTCGTCGGCCGCTGAAGCAACGACAGAGAAAATGATCCCATGCCGTTTAAAACTCTTGGTTGCTGGGAAACTGGATCATCGACACTTGTCAGAAAACTCTCTGGGTCTGGTATCGGGGTATCTACCGCAACCGACAATGGGCGCAACAAATCATAGGAGGCCAGTAGAAATCCACCGACACTGGAAAACTTTGAAAATTCTTCTTTCTCTTCCGCTATCTTTTCGGGAGAATTATCGCTTTGGAAGTAAGAAACATCGTTCAGGGCAATTGTCTCCAATATCTTGGCCCACTGAAAAGCAACACGTGCTTTCATTGACTCAGGTAGGTCTGGATAGAAATCAATTTTCAGCATCTCACTTGAAATCAAGTCAATGGCTTCGACCATCCGTCCTTGAAACGCCAAAACCCTGGAACAACCGACGGTCGCGAGAAGCTTGTGATTTTCATTTTTACCGGATTGGAAAATCGCGTCGTGATAAGCATGCGAAGCCGAATAATAGTCGTTACTTAATTCGTAACAAACTGCTTTTCTAAGAAGGAGTGAGCTGCCACCACCCCCGAATTCTTTTTCAAATTTCTGGTAGTTCCCCAAGGCCAGTGGGTAATTACCGGCTATTAAATAGTGATCTCCATGTTGTAACAAAGTGACCGATGGTCGCGATCCAGATTCATTTAGCGAATCGCCGTTAGCCGCAGTGGGGTCACCGCTGCTCACGTCAGCAACTTGACCCGGATCACCAACGAATGGCCGGGGATTACCAAGTTCATCCACCCCAATTTGCGTGATTTTCGACTCGATGGCCTCTTCAGCTGGGTCAGGCTCACCGCTAAACAAGAATAGACACAGAATTCCGGCGCAGCTTCCGCATAAAAACAGCGTGGCAAATTTCCACAATTGAAGTTGTTGCATAGCAAACGTCTCTATCCAGCGGAACATCTCGCGAACACCCTCAATTCGATTCCGTATCGAGGATCCTAAGTCTCCACCTAATCCATAGCTTCTGCGCAATCGTTAAAGTCGACTATCTTTGGTTATCGAAACAAAAGCCCCGAAATCATAACCGTCATACTTCCGCTAGCAAGGATTATGCGGGTTCCCGCGACTCGAGAAGAGTAAAAACACGATCTCAATTTTTTTTTTGCTTTGTGGGGGCAAGTTTCCTGAAAGCCCTTCGATAACCCGCATGTCGGAAGAATATTAGAGGCAACTATGGAAATTTATAATCACGGCAGTAATCCACGCGATCGTTTTCAGATCAACAATTCCAGCGCCAAGGCGGGGAACGTTGAAAACGGAAAAGAAGTCGATCGGTCGGATGAGGTGAAACCGAGTCAACTTCTGGAACGTCTAGAAGGCGATATGAATGTTCGTGAACGTTTACTTGTTGAGATTCAGGCAAAAGTCCAGGCGGGTGAGTATTCAACTCGCGCCGCTGCGGAATCCGCCGCTCAGAACATTGTTGACTAAAACTGATGACGACAAAGCTCAGAGGGAAGGATCCCGAAATTTTTGTTCAAGGATGCAAGACCTTTTACCCCCCAAAACCAACACATTTTAATCGGAGCCCGCTCACATGTTAGGCATTCAAAACAACGTTAGTGCTCTTAACGCACAACACAACTTAAGCCGTTCACAAAACAATCTTAATACGTCGATCGAACGACTTTCATCTGGTTTCAAAGTTAACCGTGGTGCCGATGGACCAGCGGCTTTGGTCATCTCTGAGAAGCAACGAGCACAGATCGCTGGCTTGAAAACTGCCATCGATAACACCGACAAAGCTGTCGCTGTTGTCCAAACTGCTGAAGGTGCTCTGACTGAAATCAACAGTCTTTTGGTAAAGGCTCGATCTCTATCCATCGACTCGGCAAACACCGGTGTTAACGATGCAGACGCACTTGCTGCGAACCAAGCTGAGATCGACAACGTGCTTGATACAATCAATCGTATCGCTGCAAACACTCAGTTCGGCGATTCAAACCTGCTTGACGGATCTTCAGGACTACAGGGAACCGCAAGCGTTGCGGACGTTACCTTCCTGAAGGCAACTTCAGACACTTCAGCAGGCTCTTACGCTGTAGCAGTTACAACTGTTGCTGAGCGAGCTAATACAAATGCTGCTACAGGCCAAACTGCTGCCTTAGCTGCAGCAGAGACGCTAACTCTTAACGGAGTAAGTATTTCGCTCAACGCTGGCCTTGATCAAAATGCCGTTGTTGATCGAATCAACGAATTTAGTGGACAAACTGGTGTCGTTGCCGACATCGACGGTGGTGATACACGTTTGCGAACCGAAGCTTTCGGAACCGCAGCAACAATTGACGTCATTTCTGACACCGCCAATGCCGTTGATAGTTCTGGCTTTGGAACCACTCTTGTTCAAGATTCTGGCGCTAACATCGCTGGTACCATCGGCGGTAACGCTGCAACAGGTAGCGGAAACGTTTTGACTGGATCTGCTGGTGCCTCACAGGGCATCATGGTTAGCATCGCAGAAGATGCTGCTGACCTCACGTCGACTGTAACTGGTGCCCAAGGCAACGTTACAATTGCCGACAACTCATTGATCTTCCAAATTGGTGCTAACCAAAATCAAACCGTTTCAATTTCAATTGATTCAGTTGAATCGACCGGATTGGGAATCGGCGTTGCTGGCAACCAGTTCACCAGCTTGAATGATATCAGCGTCACTTCGGCTGCTGGAGCTCAAGACTCGATTGGTGTCATCGATGCAGCCATCGACGAGATTTCAACTCTTCGTGGAACACTTGGTGCTTTCCAAGGTAACACACTGGAGTCGACTGCGACGAACATGCGTTCAACATTGGAAAACACTGTAAACGCAGAGTCGGTTATTCGTGACACTGATTTCGCTGACGAAATTTCGAAGTTCACCAACAGCCAGGTTTTGGTTCAGGCAGGTGCTTCGGTTCTTTCGAGTGCAAACCAGTCTTCACAGCTGATCCTCTCGCTACTTGGCTAAATCAACTGAGAAAACATACGATTGACAGCTTCATTGAACCGATGAAGCTTTAGGATAAAAGAACTGGGCTCCCTGCGGGGAGCTGGTTCAACACAGCGACGATGAAAGTCGGCTTCGGCCAACTTTCATTGTTTCGTTTAGTAAGACAAGAAAAAGTTTCAATTCCCTTGCCGCTGGGAGAATTCACATGTTTTCCATTGATGGACTCGTCAGTGGACTCGACACCACGTCGATCATCGAAGGACTCGTCTCCCTTCAAAAATCTCAGGTTGACCGCCTGAATGTCAAGAAAAGCGAGATTCTGACGGAACAGGCTGCGTTCCAGGGTGTTGAGGCACGCCTTCTCTCGCTCAGGTCCAGCATGAGCCAATTGAACCGCTCTACGGGCTCAGTCTTTGATCAAACTACCGCTTCGTCAAGCGACGAGTCGATTCTTACGGTGACCTCTGAGTCAAAGGCAATCCCCGGCTCCTACAATGTTAGAGTCAATTCACTGGCAAGAGCCCATCAAATTGGTTCTCAAGGTTTTTCCGACCCCTCAACAACGATCTCAACTGGCACCATTTCATTTCAAGTAGGCGACCGCTCCGCGACTGAAATTACGATTGATACGTCCAACAATACGGTGGACGGGCTGGTTAATGCGATCAACACCCAATCAGACGACGTCTCAGCTTCGATCGTTTATGATCAAGGAAACTCGGCACATCGAATCCTTTTAACATCAAAGTACACTGGCGAAGCCAATGAAATCAACGTCACTAATAATTTAATCACGCCGACTGGTTCTGAAGTACTCCCTGATTTCTCCGGTGCGGCAATCCAGGACGCAACCAATGCTCAACTCCAACTCGGCTCAGGAGCAGGGGCAATTGTCGCTGAGTATGACTCCAATGTGATCGATGGATTAATTGACAACGTCACATTGAATCTGGAATCAGCAGACGCTTCGAAGGACATCAATCTCAAAGTAACGCGTGACACCGAATCCGCTAAAATTGCGATCGAAGGATTTGTCGAAAACTACAATTCGATGATTCAATATATTGATGACCAAACCGCATTCAATACTTCTACCAACACAGCCAGTCCGCTGCTTGGGAATCGAACAGTTTCCACTTTGAAGACCACCCTGAGTTCGATGGTGACCGAAAGTGTCCCCGGCCTCTCTTCATCGGTCAATCGTTTCTCACAGCTCGGCATCGACATTGATAACGGTGGAAAACTGATTATCAATTCGTCCGAACTTGAAAGTGCGTTACAAGGAAACACCGATGGAATTGAGCCAACGGACATCCAACGTGTCTTTGGCATGAGTGGTGTGAGCGATAACTCCGGCGTGAGTTTCCTGCTCGGCAGCACCCGTACCCAAGCAAGTACCTCGAGCTACCAAGTGGATATTTTACAGTCTGCAGAACGTGGTTCGGTTACCGCGACCAGCGTGTTGGACGCTTCGATCGTCATTGATTCTTCAAACAATCAAATTCAACTGTCGATCGACAATCTGGAAACAGACACCATCACACTGGCTTCTGGCACTTACACGCAGGAAGAATTGGCCAGTCACCTTCAATCTAGAATCAATGGAATAGACACCCGGGATTTCGATGATGTTGACGTTTCTCTGGAGTCTGGATTTCTCGAAATCACTTCGCAGAGATACGGACGCTCATCAGAAATATCAGCCATTTCAGGTACCGCCAGTAGCATCCTAGGATTCGATGGTACTGAAACAGGCGTTGGGCAAGACGTCGCTGGCTCTTTTATCGTCGATGGCGTGGTCGAGACAGCCACGGGAACCGGACGTGTCCTCATTGGTGACTCCGACAACGACAACACAGCTGATCTTCAAGTACGTGTCACCTTAACTTCAGGACAGGTGTCTGGCGGAGTTGAGGCCAATCTGAATGTCTCCCGCGGAATCAGTTCATCGCTTGATAAATATTTTGGCGAGCTACTCGATACCAGCGTTGGTACGATCAAGACTGCGGAAGACAACTTCACGCTGAGAATCGAATCGCTCGATGCTTCCATTGCACGCGTGAATTCAATTAGCGAGTCAAAGACGGAAGACTTGATCGCTCAGTTCACCGCGTTAGAGAGAGTATTGAGCGACCTACAGGGCACCAGTAGCTTTTTGACCAGCCAACTGGCGTCGCTCTAGACCTTCGCAACAAAACAACGGCATTAGCCGAGCAAGAATTTATTTCTGTTTAAAAGGATGTAAACCAATGGCGTATCAAAGTGATCAAGTGCTCGACAATATGATCAAAGGGCTTTCGAGAATCGATATGCTGCTCGTCCTTTACGACCGCGCTATCGCTTCGCTGGAGGCAGCTAAATCAGCAAAAGAAGCCAGCGATGAGAAAATGCAGCAGAAGTTTGGGTATGAAGCCAACAAGTTAATCATGGGAATTCACAGCGGACTCGATACCGAAAAATACCCAGTGGCTGTCGATGTCGCCCGGCTATTGCACTTCATCATGACGAGAATTGAACAACAGGATTTCTCTGACGCCATTAAATTCACGAAACAACTTCGTGAAAGCTATGCTCAAATTCGAGATCAAGCGGTTCAACTCGAATCCAATGGAGAGATTCCGCCGATTATCCAATCCAGCGGTGTCAATACGATCGCGTAGGTTTATTTTTTATCATCCTCGGCATGGTTGGCCTCGACAAACCAAGTAACGACTCGAATCCGGTGCAACAAGCTTACCGATCCGATGGTTGATCTGTAGCGACGCTCGACTCACAAATGACCCTGCGTCCTTTTTCACTAATCAATGGATTGTTATGTGTGGAATTCTGGGCATCATCACCGGCCCTAATGGCGAATTATTAGATGAATCGCGAGTGCTAAGAATGCGCGATACGATGGAGGATCGCGGCCCCGACGGAGCCGGATTTTTTCGTCATGAACAAACGACTTTGGCCCATCGCCGACTCGCCATTCGCGATATCGAACATGGCCAGCAGCCCTGGATTTCTCAAAACGGCAAATACGCATTTGTCTATAACGGGGAAATTTACAATGACGACGAAATCACTAAGTCACTTTCAGAAAATGGTGTTCAGCTACGCACCCAGTGTGACACTGAAGTCTTAGCGGAGGCTTGGTCGCTGTGGGGCAGGGAATGCATTGACCGGATCCGGGGCATGTTCGCCTTCGCAGCAGTTGAACTTCGGACAGGAAAAACATGGCTGGTCCGGGATCGAGTCGGGATGAAACCGCTCTTCTATGCTGCAATTGACGGTGACTTTGTGTTCGCCAGTTCGATCGCAGCCATTAGGATGCACCCCCGATTCACATCGCAACCCAATCTGGCGACCCTCTCTCACTACCTTCAAACGCTAAGAATCACTCTTGGTAGAGATACTGTTTTTCAGGGCATCTCCACTTTATTGCCGGGTGAAATCGTCAGTTTCCAATATCCTGATCTAAACAGTGACTTTTACTGGGTTCCCCCCACTCAAGCGACCAAGCCTACACTCAGTTTCGAGGACGCAGCATCCCAACTTGGAGAATCGCTAAGACAAACAGTTCGACAACACTTAAAGAGTGATGTCACCGTCGGCATGATGATGAGCGGGGGCGTAGATTCCAACACGTTAGCGACCTTGGTCAGACAACAATCCGGCCGCAAAATGACGGGCGTCTGCGGGGGAGGCATCAACACCCCACCTACAAACGAAGCGGGCAGTGATTTTGAATTTGCACGGTCGTGCGCCTCCCACCTCGATTTTGATTATTCCGAAGTGCGCATCACCAGCGAACAATATCTTGACAGTTGGCAAGCTCTCGTTGGCAAACTTCAATCACCTTTGGCAACGCCGACGGATACGATCATCTTTAATATCGCAAAACACTTGAAACAGTTTTGCGGAGTAGCTCTGGGGGGAGAAGGGGCTGACGAAGCCTTTTGTGGCTATGCGATACAACACTGGTCAGGCCATGACTTTGACCGTGCCCAAGGCATGAACCAACTAAACGATCCACAACAGCTCGAATTTCAAAATGGCCTAAACCAACAATATGGCAGACATAATTTCAACTCGCTGGCTGAACACTACCTGACATCCAATGGCCTGGTCCCCTGGAGTGCGCAAAAGGCACTCTTCCGGCCAGAATATTATTCCGATGAAATCCCACAATTAATCACCTCTCATTATCAACAAATGTTCGGCGCACAAGGCGACATTCCCACTGCAGAAAAATATGCCGGTGTACTCATCAGTGTAAATCTTGAAAGCCTCCTGCGACGCCTCGACACGGCAACCATGGCAGCCAGTCTCGAAGCACGAGTGCCGTTTGCAGATCATGTCATTATTGAAAATGCTGTTAGACTTCCGCACCATTACAAAATTGACCTCGCCCCTGAGGAAGCTTCTCCATGGCTTAATTCACTCGCCTTATCCGAGCGAGGCAGCCTCCGCTCTAAACGCATCTTACGATCCGTCGCATCCGGACTCATGCCCCCCCTACTCGCACAACGTCCTAAGATGAGTTTCCCGACTCCACTTCCCAACTGGTTAAGCTCCGACTGGCAACCGTGGATAAAAGAGAAACTCGAACAGAGTGATTTTGCAAACACTCTTTTTCGCCCCGAAGCTCTTGCCGAATTGTCTGACTTGCCAAACGAACTCTCGCTATGGAAATGGCCACTCATCAATACAATTCTTTGGGGTGATCAGTGTTTCAATTAAACATCATGTTTCCAGCAACCAGTAGCAATAAAACATGATAATCGGCAAAACAAGTACAAGCAGTAACTCAAGCAATTGGGGCAGAGGTTTGTCGATTTTCCAAGGACAATTAACACACCCAGATTCAAATTACTTCGATTCAATTAATAGATGAATCCTCGCGAAAATGGCACTTAGAAAAAACTAAAAACCAATCGCACGTGCTGTTTAGCATGTCCTATAATCTCGTAAGACGCATATTGCATCTCAGTTCATTTTTACATCTAAAATGCGTTCCTTATCCAGTCGGAAACTATTGTGAACAACACGATCTTAAACCTCCCGAATACCGATTCGAAACGAAAGCTTACCGAAAAGCTCATCCAAACCGCCCGTGACATTAAGATGCTTCCGGATATCGCTCTGAAAGCGATCGAGATTGCTGACAACCCCAATGCCAGTACTCAGGAATTTGCAAATATCATCGCTCAAGACCCTCGACTGACAAGAGACATCCTCTCGTTATCCAACAGCCCACTATTTCCACGAGCGCCCGGTGTCAAACCAATCTCGTGCTTGAAGATGGCAATCAATCGGCTTGGCTCGCGACAAACCAAACAAATGATTCTTGTTTCATGCTATTCCAGCATGCTCAATCAGATGGACATGGACGAAGTTCAGGTCCGTGAAATTCTTGGACGGCATAGCTTTTTAACTGGTGTGATCAGCACCAAGTTGAACAAGCTATTTAAGCTCGGGATTCAAGGAGAGGAGTTCACCGCTGGATTGCTGCACGATGTCGGCAGAATCCTTTTGGCCACCGCAGCACCAGAAGAATTCAAAGAGCTGGATGCAATGGACTTCAGCGAACGCCATGACGTCATTCAAGCTGAAGTCGATTACATTGGAACTTCTCATGCGGAAATTGGTGAGTGGTTCCTCCTTCGCAACCACTTACCAGAGGAACTAGTCAGCGTAGCCCGTCATCACCACAATCCTGCGGCATGCGGGAAGTTCAAAAGATTCGTCGCTCTGGTCTCTGTCGCTGACGATTTAGCCAACTACTATCAACGCAAAGAACTGGAAACAGAGTACGATTGCTCCGACCTCGCAAGCCTGCGGCTCCTAGAGACACTTGGCGTCGAAGCCCCGGTAGAACGCCTCACAGAAGCGTGGCCGGAAATCTTAAGTGATTCCGTCGAGAGCTCCGGCCAACTCTCAAGACTTTCCTAAGCCAACGAACATCTCATCTGGCGTAATTAACGCCCGCTCGCTACCGAAGAAAATTCAACAGGCTGGTCGAAGTAATTTGAGCCGTGACTGAATAGGTGAACTCCAGTAACGATTGCTCATTTTGCAAACGCAAAACCGTTTCTGGAATGTCCGTCGACTTTACATTGCTTAGTTGAGTCTCTACCTCGAGTTCTATATCTTCGATTCGATACTCCAGCTCTTCCAAAGACTGCAGCGACGCAGATTGGCGTCCCATCGTTACGAGTATGTGATCCGCCATCTCGCCCAGTTCGCCAATCCGACGATCCAAGGCGCTCGCATAATCAGAGTTACTCATGTCGCGATTGTTGCGCAAATCCTGGGCTAACTCATGAAGTACCTGAAACGCGTTTGCCGTTCCTGGAAACTCCAGATAGTCCGTTCCTGAACGAGTGATTTGCCGTGTATCGATATGAGCCTGCCCACCACTTGTGGAATCAACAATCGTCTGGCTTGCGGAAAAATCAATTGCGAGACTGGTAACACCGCCGTCCACACTGATCGTTCCATCTGCAGTCAGACCGTCCGTGCCACTAAAACCCGGAATGACAGAACTCATATCAAGATAAACATGCCGTCCGTTGGAATCAAAGACTTGCAAGTCAACATCAGTGCTGGACCAAGGAATGAGATCGCCACCATTTAACTGAACGGTACCGGACGTTCCAGTTCCACTGGTATCGACAACCGTAATTTGGTTATCGCCTGCCGGCCCCAGCACGGTATCCCCATCAACAGAACTCGCCCCGGGTGAAACACCAGAGGTCCCGTCGTAAGTGGTCAACGTGTGCGACACCAATAAATTTGCTCTTCCGACCATGCTGTCGGTTCCCGCGCCATTTTTCGCACCGGTATCTCCGTAAACCAGCATCTCCCCCCGGTCACCACTTTCAAAAACTTCGTCTCCCGCATAAAAGGTTTCGATTGCCACCCTTGTCCCGATGTAGGCGTAACTACTTTCCGACGCGCCTTGATAGTCGGCAACCAAAGGGCCACCTTCCACTTCAGGATCCCCAAAATCATAAGGGGGCTGGTCTGCTCGAACTCCCGAATATAGATACGATCCGCCCAGTTGCGAACTCGCAATATCCTTCATGTTTTCAAGCAGGCTTTCTACCTCAATTGCGATTGCATTTCGTGAACTGGGCGTATTGGCCTGAACACCCTGTTGCGCCAGCGATTTTGCCTGAACCAGTATATCGTGTGATTGTTGCATATTGAGAACGCTCATATTGAGCTTCGCCTCAGTATCATCCACAGCCAAAGCATCCGATTGAAGATGCTGAAGTTGCGTCGACAACGTTGTCACTTGCCGAAAAGAAACCGGATCGTCAGAGGCTCTCTCAAGGCGTACGCCCGATGAAATCTGCCGCTGATATTTAGCAATGTTCGAATTAAAATTGGAGACAAAGCGAATTGCCTGATTCGTATTCGTTTGAGATGTCGTTCGAAAGAGCATTTATTTACCTGACCATCTGAAACAGTTCGTCGAGCATTGATTCCATAGCCCGCACCACTTGAACTGCAGCTTCGTAAGTTTTTTGATATTGGGTCAAGTTAATAAGCTCCTCATTAACATCGACTCCCGAAACAGAATCTCGCTCGGCTGCGTATTGGAATTTCAAATCAGAAAGACTCCCCTGCACACTAATGGAAGCTTGCACACGGAATCCAATTTCAGAGTTGAGCTCCCCGAGAAAATTCTCAAACGTTGTTCCTTCTCCAGCTACGAATTGGTTTCGCATCTCGATAAGGCCCTTTAGATTGTTGGTGTCGGCCAAATCTCCCGACTGAGACGTAGCAATTGCATCCGGGTTGCCCTTTATCCTGGAATCCAAATCGATGCTGCGCGCATCGTGCCCGGAAAAAAAGGTATTTAAACCGACCGCGGAAAGTACCCCGGTGGTATCTGAATCCGCGACCATCACAACTTCAAAATTATCACCCGCCACTAAATCACCGACGCTTAACTCCAACGAGACTCCCTGTCCAAGCTCAAGTCGGTCCCCGGCGGCATAACCGTCTCCCACATTGATCTCGTCAATCACTGTACCACTGGCATCTGCAACCTGGACTTTCAACCCAGTCGTCTTGCCGATCTCACCCGTTCCAAGCGCGGTGATTGTGTAGGTCTGATTTTCAGTACCGGTATAGTCTCCCCCTATACTTGGAATGGAGGTTCCGGTCACACCTGCCAAATCGGGTGTACTCTCCAATCGACCCGTAAAATCAAATTGATAACCGGGTTGTGCGATCACCGACATTTTCCCAGTATTTCCGTCCACAACCGCCTGAACGTTGTTAATCGTTGTGATTTTGGTCGCGACATCACGTAACGAATCAGTGGCCGGATCAATGGAGATCCCAGTCGTTTGCCGCTCGCCGGAAGGAGAAGTAATGGTAACAAACAGCTCGCCAGACTCGATGGGAAAGACAGCCGAATCAGCTAACGGCAAATCAACATCGCTAACCGACCGCGTCCCGTGAAGTGTCTTAAACGATCCGTTGATTCCAACGCCCACCGCGTGCAACTGATCCATTTGAGAAATTAGTTCCGACGCAAAAGTATCAATCTGACCCGAAAAGCGACCGATCACATTGTTGTGCACATCCAGAAGTGCAGCGATTCGCCCACCGGCAAACTCCACAGGTCGGTCGCCTTCCTCAAGTTGAACCTGAATGTTTCCAGCAGCATCCGTTACTGTTTCAAAACGAATGGGGGTCATCCCAATGTTGACAGAACTTCCCGCCAATCCCAGTCCCATATTATTTTGAACAAACTCAAATCTCTGCACATCGACTCGCTCGGCAATCTGATTTACTAGTCGATCACGTTTATCCATCAAGTCATTGGGCACTCGATCATCCAGGGTAGCGTTGATTTGATTTTGCAGGTCTACCAGTTCCTCAATTTCGAAATTGAGAGTATCGACCTCCAATTGAATCTGCTGCTTCACGCCGTCTTGAATATCAACGAACTGATTGGAAGTCTCTCGAATACGACTTGCTAAATTTCCCGCCTGATTCAAAACTGAATTTCGAAGTGATATTTCCCCAGGATTTGCAGAGAGCCGGGACATTTCATCAAAGAGTCCATTCATCGCATCCTGAATCGAGCCGTCACCTACTGTGAGAACTGATTCGATTCGTGACTCCAACATCAAGCTTTGATCGATTCGGCTTAAATCGGAGGTCGAATTGGTATATGCCGTTTCGGTAATATTGTTACGAATGCGGCGCAACTGACTGACATTAACGCCTGCCCCGGCAACCTTACCGTCGACGATTGTCGAACGACGGCTGTCCAGCAAGACGTCTTGGCGGTGATACCCTTCGGTACTCGCATTAGCCAGGTTATGCGAAATCGTATTGATCGCAAACTGACTTGCCTGAATCGCAGATAGTCCAATATTAAGATTCATTTTCCCACTCTAACAACTTGTTTTGAGGAAACCGGAATCTGGAGATCCCTTTTGCGTCTGCCCAGAAGCATCATACGAATTCAGGCCTGACCGGCCCCCGGCCAAGACTTGATCAAAGTAGCTCAACGTATACACAAGCACCGTCTGATTCCCCATCGCGATCGCTGAAAATTCGTTGTATTTCGTCTTCACTTCATTTCGCAACGTCATCAATTCGCTCTTCATTGGTTCAGAAATCTTCCGGGACAAATTCGTTACTGAGACCGGCGTGTCCACCTGCATTTCTAAATCGCTTAAAAGAAGCGGCAACCGCTTGCGTGCCTCGAGCACCGGATGAAACTTCTCGGTAATTTCGGAATTCAAGCGGTTCAGGCGAGCGCGAACCTCTTCATTCCTACCGTAATGGGACCGCGCCACTTCCAATTTCCGGTCGGCTTCAGCCTCGCTGTTGCTGGAAACCAGTTCGTCTGTCTGACGCTTTCGCTGCTCTTTCAAAATAGATTGAACCTCTAGACTTGACTCAATCACAGCGTCGAGCAAAACCGATTCCTGTCGAAGATGCTGCATGATTTGCCGAGTCTTTTCCATCAGTTGTTTCTGTTGATTTTCCATCAGTCCCTCTTCACGGTAACTTTTGTAACTGCCTAAATGCCTATTTAACTAATCAACAATCCGCATCCCAATTTTGTCGCAACGCCTGATCGGCTTGACCCAATTCGCTACTCACCAACTGGAGAATTCTTGCTGTAGACTTCGGCGACCTTTGCGGGATCAACACTGCCTGACACCTCTTCCAAGTGTGCCTTGATTGCGTCACCAATTCCTAAAGGACGCGACTCGGAAAGATGTTGCCCCATGAACATATCGAACATACCACCATAAGTATCACTGCCATCCCCACCAAACAAACCACCTTCATCGCTGTCGAGAGTATTCCGCATTTCCTTTAGCATCAGCGAAAGAAAAACGGATTCAAAATCGTTCGCTGCTTTTTCGATGGCTTCATTTTCGATTTCGGCTTTGATGCGATCCTTGGCCATCTGCAAAGCTTCGACATCCACCCCAACCTGACTAGCCATCGCCTGTGATAGGCCAATCGAACTTCCAATACCGTCAATCATTTTGAATCTCTCGCAATAAGTTTCACTTTGACGTCAACCTGAAAAAACTCACTCCTCCAACTGTGTTTTATCACTACTCAATTATTAACTGTGCTTGCAAAGCCTTAATGTCTCTGGCTTGAATCAGAATCGGAATAAGATCTCGCGGGGGCACTCCAAGTTGATTTAATAAAGTAGCTAAATCGCGAATCGTTGGTTGCTCTTCCATCAGTGCGTAATTCCCTCCGGATTCGGTCACATTAATTACGGTATTAGGAGTTACTACCGGATCTTTAACTTTTGTAAAAGGAAGGGGTAGGTAAACATCGGGATTTTCTCTGACCGTCACGACCAGATCTTCATAGCCAAAGGCAAACGTCGACAATTTGACGTTTTCACCAATCACAATCGCGCCGGTAGACTCATTCACGATGACAATGGCTTGGCTGTCGGTAGTAACCTTAAGCTGTTCGATTTGGTTGACAAACTTCAGCTTATTATTTTCAAATTCAGGCGGGTAACAAACCTGAACGACCCCACCATGAAGCCCTTGCGCAGCTTTGGGAAAAACTGCATTGATGGCTTCTTCGATCGCAACCGCGGTGCCTCGATCATCGTTTAACAGTAATAAATCGAAAGTTTTTCCTGAAAATGGCGACTCATTTTGCAACCTCCGCTCAATTTGAACCGTGACTTTGGCCTTGGTAGGATGATTCTTCGTGATGTTTGCACCGTCTCCTTTAGCCGAGAACCCTCCAACGACCAATTGCCCGCTCGCTACCGCATAGGCATCTTCACTGCCTATCGGATAAAGCAGAGCACTCTGTAAAGTTCCACCAAACAATGAAGTCGCCTCATCGAGTACCGAAACCGTCCCGATTAACGATTCTCCTTCTTCACAGTTGGCAGGAACGTCGACTGAGATATTAACCAGCGCGACGCCACCCTCAGCTACCTCTTGGACATTCAGTCCCCATCGCTTGTAATAGTTCCTTAGTGCCTGTGCTGTATCTTCCGAATTGCTCCCACCGGTACCCAACCCAGTAACTAAGCCGCGACCTTCGAGCGTATTCGTTCGATCCGAACTTAGTCGCGTAATATCCTTGACCCGAATTAGATTAGCTGAAACTGATCTCTTAATTGGTTGCGCCTTAGGCTGTTCTAAGGCTTGAAGGGGCGCGAGGCTCTCAGGGGAATCCGTAGGCTCCTGGCCGTGGCATAACGGAGCTACCCAAGCGAAAGCGCAACAGCCCAAAAACGCCATCGCAGTACGAGTTGTCACTATTTTCATTCCGAGCATCTTAGAATCCATTCCAGTTCATCTCATCCAGGTCAACGCGTCACTCATCGCGATCAATTTAATATGGCCACCAGCGATTAAATTTCCGCCCTAACCAACCCTGATTAAAAAAGTGCTTCTCGACACCTTCTTTCGGATCGGTTGCATAACGTATTTCTAGGTCTGCTATGTCTTTCGACGAGATCTGATTTCGCACGCTAATGTCGACAGAGCGAACAATCCCCGTAAGAATTAACTCCCGACCATCCCCCTCCATGGAGACCATTCGTTTCCCGCGAATCAGGAGATTTCCATTTTGGAGTCGGTCTACGACCGAAACAGTGAATCGATCTGAGAAGTCCCGCTCACTCTTGTATCTCGTGTCACCCTGAAAATCCCGATCTGCTGTAGCATTGGCATTCGCAGTCAAACCGCCAACACCCGTTCCGATACCTCCGGCCAGAGCATAATCTCCTGAATTGGTAGTGTTTGCAGAATTTGATTTCCGCAATAACCGATTATCTTTATTTTCAATTTTCGATTTCTCTTCAATGATCACGGTCAACAAATCACCTGGTTGCCTGGCCTTCACGTCACCGAATAAGCTGACTCCACCACCTCGCACCCCTCGCTCAAAAAACGAAGGTGTTTGGGCAACTGCCGCATCGAGTCCACCTAAAAATACTGCCGCAGCAACCAGAGGGAAAATATAAATTATCGTTCGAGGGTATCTTTCGAACATTCAATGTCTCACTTAAATAAAAGCCGTTAAACAGTCATAGCTAACAATTAAAAAATCACTCAATTACAGCAGAATCAGTATTTACAACGCGGGCAGTACTCTTTTTCTTCGTGCGGGGGTGAATGAACTCAATCTTCTCTTCCAAAGCTCCGTCAGTCAGCGCTTTGACATTCTTAAACCCCACACTCAAATTTCCACTTCGAGCAATTACGTTGATGAGTGTGTTGCGTTTGATTAGGATTCGTTCACTCGCTTTGATCCGACTTACGCTGGAAGGCTTCAGCAATGCATACTTCTCTAAATCCTTGTTCGTTGTTTTCCCAAGTGCGTTTACATAAGTCAGAAAGCTGCCGCTCGTTGTTCGCGTTGAGACCAATCGCCGCTCAGATTTCAGATTCCTAAAAGTCAATTCCGTCCCTGCGGGGATGTCTTCCTTTGCCACTGCAAAATCTCGGTACACCGACACCTTTGCTCGAACTCTAAAAACGACTTCTGACTTCGCCTTTGCATCAATCATCCCGGTAAACTGTTGATTCCCCAGCGGCAACTCGGCTCGACCAATTGGTAGGATTTCAAGAGAATCCCAAGCAGCTATATCCGTTGGAAAGTTTGTTACCTGCTCTACAACCACGTGTAAATCGGAGTCGGTAATTGAATACTCTTTTAACAAGTTCCTTCGTAACATATCAGCAAGGTATTTCTCAGCCTCAAACGCTTTAACGCCTGCCGGTTTTAATGCAGTGAGATGCCTCGCTCTCAAGTCTGCTGGTCTCGCGTTACCCGCGCTCACATGATTCGCTTTGACCACCTTAACTGACGAGGGGCCAACAATTTCAAAATCGCTGGGCCGATACCCCGCAAGACGCAAACGTATTCCCAATTGAGCACTCGAAATTGACAATTCGTTCTCGGTACTCGAAAACTCGTCAATATCGATTGCGCCAATTCGGTTAGCCACGCCAACCTGTTCACACTCGATCTCAGCAATCTGATGAAGATGAATGATTGAATCAGGAATCGCGACCACACTATTGCTAACTTTAAGACGAACCGGTGGTCTGCCTTCTTGCGCAAAGGCGACGGCACCAAGACTAATCAGTCCGATAAAAACCTGCAGGATAAATCTTTTACTACGCATCATTTTCCTAAACTATCGAACGATCTGACTGGTAGTGGAGAGCATTTCGTCACCCGCCTTGATTGCACGGGAGTTAATCTCATAGGCTCGCTGAGCTGTAATCAGTGAAACCATTTCCGAAACGACTTCAACGTTCGAACCCTCTAAACTATTTTGTCTAACTTTACCGAATCCATCCCGACCGGGATTCCCCGCAATCTCTTGACCTGACGCTTCGGTTACTTGATAGAGGTTTCCGCCAGCTTGCCGCAGACCAGTTGGATTCGCAAAACGATAAAGCTCAATCTGACCGACTGTAGACTCCTGTCCATTCTCCAAAACACTAACCACACCGTACTCGGAAATCGTCACTTCCGTTGCTGTTTCTGGAATTGTGATCCCCGGTTCGAGCCGAAGGCCAGCTGCATTGACCAATTCTCCGGTGACATTTTTTGTAAATGATCCATCTCGGGTGTAGCCAATCAAATCAGCAGTGTCTATCACCTTGAAGAAACCTTCGCCCTCGATAGCCATATGGGTATCGATGTTGTCTGTAATCGGCGCACCCTGAGTAAACACGTTGGTGGTTCCCGTGGCTCGAACACCGTTACCAATTTGCATCCCTATCGGAGCAAATTGGCCATCGCCTATCGGAGCTCCTGGCGCTTTAGAAACATCGTAGATCAAGTCAGAAAACTCCACGTGACTCTTTTTGAATCCAGTGGTGTTTACGTTGGCAAGATTGTTGGCCGTGTTATCGATCAACAATTCCTGAGCTCGCATTCCAGTTGCACTGGTAAAAAACGCTTTCAGCATAACTCAATCCTTACTATTAACGCGTTTGTCTTCGTTGTTATGAATTAATGTTCTCTTTGACTGCATCTGAGATTGCGCGAATCGCTCTCTGAGCTGATTCGACTCCTCGTGATCCAACAATCAGACTGATCAGCTCGGTCACGGGGTGAGCATTGGAGAGTTCTCGGTACCCCTGCAAAACGCTGGCATCTTCGGCGGGTGCCAGCGTCGCTTCGCCCTGTTTGAAATAGATTTGACTATTAAAATCAAGTTCACCACCACCAGTATTCAGCAATTGATTGTTATCAAACTGCACCACATTTAACTGACCAATGACGATTCCACCTTCCGCAATCGTTCCGCCCGTAGAAATCGTTCCACTCGGGTCAATATTGAGATCGAAGTCCGAGACATCCGGCGGAATTACAATCGGTTGGTTTCCTTGGCCCAGGACCGGCAAACCGTCACCGTTTACCAATTGACCTTGTGGATTTCGAAACAACACACCATTCCGCGAATACAACTCTGCTTCTGCGCCCTGATAGACGAAGAAACCATCGCCAGCAATCGAAACATCCAGCTTTCGATCTGTTAATTTTTTGGGGCCAGCTTCAAAATCAGTCGACACCGAACGAATACTCGATCCAGGGTAAGAGCCCACGACTCCATCGACTTCCGCTACATTTTCTTCAAACGTAAGAAACTGTCGCCGATAGCCTGGAGTGTTTAAATGCGCAAGATTTGAAGAGACAACCTCCTGCTGGCGGCTGTAATTCTGGAGGGCCGTTGCTCCGCTATAAATTCCATTGATCATGATCTGCTCGTTTCCTATTGGTCAGCGACGCAACCAATGCAATCGAGAGGCCAATTGAAATCATTTTGGGAATTTCAGCGCAGATAATTCCAAAATCGCCTAGATCAAAGGAAATTGCCCGCTAGCACTCTTCACTTAAACGATTTGGTAAACCTTAACGATGGAAAGGATTTCCTAGATGAGGAAAACTTTACCAATCCGAGAAGAATCAATGGGCGTAGCCAACCTAACTTAATACCGAGCCGATAAAATCGGTACATTCTGTCTAATTGCGGGAACCCGCAAAATCTATCGGCATGTACATTTCAGATACATGATTTTCCGCCATTCGTCGATCATCACTAGTGGTTAGGGTCACTTTAACGGTTACGTTGAATGCGAAAATAAGATTGCACCAACCGGTTTTGGTCAATCACTAACCACACCTTTTCTTTTGTTTGCGAGCATCCCTAGAAGCATGTCAGAGCAAGATTCACAAGACGATAACGCAGAAAGCCAAACGAGCAGTCGGCGCGGGCTAATTTTAATTTTAGGCGTCGCAGTCATTGCAGTCGCAGGCGGAGCAGCGGTTGCCTTCTTGAGCCCAATCGATTTCAGTAACTTTTCCAAAACAACGGTCGCCGCCGACGAGAGTGGCGCCAATGAAGAAGTCGACTACATCGACTTCCCCGAGATCACAGTTAATCTCAATGAAGCACGCCATGCAAGGTTTTTGAGAATCCATTTCTCATTGCAGGTACCAGCTTCTCAGAAGTACAAAATTGAACAGGATGTGACTAAGAAAGCTCCTAAGTTCAACAATTACATTCAGGTTTATTTGTCTGACAAAACTCTGGAAGAACTCTCGGGCAGTTTTGGCCGAAACCGCGTTAGTCGCGAACTTAGGGACTATTTTAACGAAGTTCTATTTGAGGACGGTATTGAACGCGTCCAAGATGTTTTATTTAACGATTTTCAAGTGCAATGAGCCAGGCTCCCCTCGAACGCTATGATTTCGCCGCATCCGAACGCGTCAAACGACCGTTGCGGCAGCAACTGGATATTTGGAGCGAAAAGGCTAGTGAATTTTTTATCCAACAATGGCAAACCGTTTCGGAATCAGAAATTAAAGTCTCGGCAAAAACAGTCGACGCTCATTCTTTTGTAGATATTCAAGAATCTTGGAACAACCCTTGCTCCGGTGCTGAAATTGGATTTCGACAGAATACGGTTCGAGGCCAACTTATCATCGAGAACCAACAGTTAAGAGTTCTCTTGATGGACATTCTCAAGGGAGACGACACGGCTGATGGCCATCGGGATTTAACGCCGATCGAATCGTCACTGGCAACGCTGATTTTTGAATTAATTGCTGTCAGCTTCAGCGAAGGTTGGCAAGAGCAAGAACCGCTTGAGTTTGACCTAAAAGAATTCGATCCAATCCCGGAACGAAATCGGCTTTTCGCGGCTGATAAAAAAGTTTTGATTTGTGGACTCGAGATTGAGTTAAACGGTCGCAGCGCTGTTATGCACCTGCTAATTGCCTGCAACGAAACGGCAGCGCTTTTTGGAATCGATCCGATGGCTGTTCCGGAAAGAAAGACGGGACAACGAATCTCGCCTAATATGATTTCAAAAATAAACATCAAATTGGATGCTGAACTCGGATTCGCCAGACTGGACATGACCGACTTGGTTGGTCTCTCTGCTGGCGACATCATTATCCTCGAACAATCGGTACGTGAACCGGTTGCTGTTCGAGTCAACGGCGAGGTTTTATTCCACGCTTGGCCAGGTAAGCAGTTTAATCAGCAAGTCCTCAAAATTGATTCGATGGTGGAGTAAAACATGAGCCTTGATACTGAAAACCAGAAACCGACCGAAAGTGCCGCCGACCCAGTCGACTCAAGCGCCGCAGGATCCGACCCCGCTGACACCGAGCAGTCTGACAATGACGCCACAGACTCGGATTCGTCACCAGATATTAGTGTCCCCGAATATCAGGAATTCACCGACACTTCCGGCAGCAGTCGTGCCGAAGATTTAGCACGCCTGCAAAACATCCAGATCACCGTCTCCGCGGAACTGGGCCGGGCGACCATTCCGATTCAGGAATTAATGCAACTCGGAGAGGGCACCGTCTTGGAATTAAATCGAGAAATCGACAGCCCCGTCGAACTCATGGCACAAGGTGTCAAATTAGCATCCGGCGAAGTCGTCGTAGTGGATGGTTGTTTTGCGATTCGCATCACCGAAGTGGAAGCTCAAAACTGAGGCTGGCGCTGACGCCAAGAATCCTATGATCTCAAAAATCACAATCATCGCACCGACGCTCCTCTTGTTTTGCGCGACGTTCGCAAATGCACAGAACCAAACGTCCGCATTCACTCCTCCATTGCGGATGGACACTCAAACGTTGAATTCGTCGTTACGCCCAATACCCGTCCCTGAAAAACCACTCACTGACCAACACGTCACCGGCGCCACGCATCTCGAACCATTAAAAACCAACATGGATCCTGTCCTTGGTGTGCTCGACCAATTGAGCGAACGTGCGGAAAGCCAAACACCAATCACTCCCACCACTGGATTTAACGCGGGTCTAACTCCCGTTGCAAACGACACTCTTGCGACGCCACCGAGCCCGGCTGAACTTCCAGCCGATGCACCTGGCCCTGAGGTTCGCTCAGCTGATTTTATGACAGTCGTCAAAGATCTAGCCTACAACACCATGATCGTCCTTGCGTTTGGCGTAGGATTTATCTTTGTTGCCAAAGTTTGGTTCACTAAGAAACCACAACTGAAATCGCCCGAAAAGAATGTCAATTTCGATGTTCTTAGTTCGCTCAAAATCGCGCCTAAATGCAACTTGATGCTAATTCAAATCGGCCAGGATCGACTCGTCGTTGCCACCGACACCCTCGGCGTTAAATCGGTGGTTCGGCTTACCGATTCGTTCGGCAGCCAGCTCGACGCCTTTGATACCGAACCGGATGCGCAGGACATCGATGTCCCTGCTCCAAAGTTATATAGAAATGACAGTCCCGCTGACCCAACTTACTCGCTGGCTTCGATTGGAAAACCCAAGGCAAGCCGGGAAAAACTTCCGCCACGACGGGCGAAGTCAGAAAAAGAAATACAAAAGGACATGGAAGCCGCATTAAAAAAATTCGGCCTCACTGACCTGATGTAAACAGTCACTGCGTTGCAAGAGACTGGTCGGCAAGGAGGCTGACAATGGACATCCAAATTTTACTCGCTCAAGTTGAAGCCACCGATGCGTTTGGTGAGCTAGCGCCACCGATGCAAATTGCGATTTTGCTCGGCGCGTTGAGCTTTGCAACCGCCGCCTTAGTCAGTTTGACGGCGTTTACACGAATTATCATCGTACTTTCGTTTGTCAGACGAGCGCTTTCCACGACGGAAATCCCACCTAACCAGGTCATGCTCGGACTCTCATTCTTTCTGACACTGTTCGTCATGGCTCCCACTCTCGAGGCGATCAACACACGAGGCGTCCAGCCTTATTTGGCGGCACAACAGTCCGAAGGAACGGCACCGGAGTTTGGAGTGACAGAACTTGTCACGGTTTCCACCGAGGAAATCCGACGCTTCATGACAGTGCATACACGTGGCAATGACCTGCAACTATTCGTTGATCTTGCCAATCTGCCTGAGACAACCGTTGCCGAAGAAACACCTCTTAAAGTACTGATACCAGCGTTCATTATCAGCGAATTGAAGACCGCATTTATCATGGGCTTCTGTATTTATATTCCGTTTTTATTAATCGATTTGGTCATTTCTACCATCCTGATGTCCCTGGGAATGATGATGATGCCGCCGGTCATCGTTTCTACTCCCTGTAAGTTGCTGTTATTTGTGCTCGTCGATGGATGGCAACTTATCTCCAAAGCACTCGTCAGCAGTTTTGTTATTTAAACCAATTCATCAGAACCAATTTTTCACTCCAACAAAAACCACGTTTAAACGAAAGTCCAGCACTCTCAACTACTTTTAATGGCAAACAAAGCAACCGACAAATCGAAAACTAATTTTAGTTTTGCCCAGCAAAGCGAAACGTGGCTGTCCGCCGCATTTCTGTTGACGCTCGCGGTGTTGATTGTGCCGTTACCAGTTTTTCTACTGGACATGTTTCTGGCGACCAACATCGCCATCGCGGTATTGCTGCTTCTGGTCACACTTAACGCCAAGCGTCCTCTCGACGTTTCCGTCTTCCCGTCACTCCTGTTGCTCATGACGCTCTACCGTTTAGCGTTGAATGTCGCGACTACGCGCTTGATTTTGCTTAACGGCGATGCCGGTATGATTGTCGATGCCTTTGGTGGCTTGGTCGTCGGTGGCAATCTTGTTGTCGGTGGTGTCGTCTTCCTGATTTTGGTCACCATTCAATTCATTGTGATCACCAAAGGTGCCACACGTATCTCGGAAGTGAATGCGCGATTTACGCTCGATTCCTTGCCGGGTAAGCAAATGGCAATTGATGCCGAGCTTAACATCGGCGCGATTAACGAAGCTGAAGCAAAGAAACGCCGGGATGACCTAGCCGCCGAATCAGAATTCTTCGGAGCTATGGATGGTGCCAGTAAGTATGTCCGCGGTGACGCCATCGCCGGTCTAGTCATCATGGCAGTCAATGTTCTCGGCGGTGTAATCCTCGGAATGAGTAGCGGCCAAGGACTGATGGAAGCAGTTCAGGTGTACACAATTTTGACCATCGGTGACGGCCTGGTCTCCCAAATCCCCGCATTACTGATCGCTTCCAGTGCCGGTGTTTTGGTTACCAAATCTTCTTCTGACTCCAATCTGGGGGAGGAAATTGGCAGTCAATTCGTCAAAAGTTATCGTGCCATGTTTACCGGCGCTGTCATCCTACTATTCATCGCCTGTGTCCCTGGCCTGCCCAAGCTACCCTTTATAGGCATTGCCTTAGCCATCTTTTTAATGGCTCGGTCGGCAAAGAATAATACAGAAACAGAGAGCCAAAGAGAATCACAAGAGCAAGAGGAAGGCCAAGAAGAAGGGCCTTCTCCAGACGAGCAGAACCTCGACAACTTCCTTCAGAATGATCGCATCGTAATCGAGGTGGGAGTTGGCCTCATTAACCTTGTAGAACCAAAAATTGGCAAGAGCATTGTCGATCGCATCTCAACTCTTCGGACTGACCTCGGCACGCAATTTGGCTTTTGGATTCCCAAAGTTCGAATCCACGATAATTTGAAAATTAATGTGCTCGAGTACCGAATCAAGATCGGTGGCCGGCTTGTTGGAAAAGGTGACATCCAACCGAATGAGTACCTGGCAATTAACCCGGGCAATGTCCATCTTCAAATCGAAGGCCGAGACACGACAGACCCTGCCTTTGGATTGGCTGCCAAGTGGGTCACTGAAACCAACCGGCGAAGCGCCGAAATTGCCGGGTTTACTGTCGTTGATGCAGCCACCGTTTTAACAACTCATCTAGGCGAATGCCTGAAACGGCATGCCGATGAGTTACTAAGCCGTGAAGATATGCAAAAGATGTTAGACAAGCTCAAAGAAGTTTCCCCAACCGTTGTTGGGGAAATAAAACCGGAGGGCCTGAGTGCGAGCGTACTCCATCAGGTATTGATTCGGCTCCTCAAAGAATCTGTTTCCATTTCTTGTTTGGAACGAATCATAGAATCCTGCTCACACCACTATCGAAATGCCAAAACAACTGCCGACCTTACCGAATATGTACGTGGGGACATCGGCGCCTTAATTGTCGAACATTTTCGCGATGAAACGGGAAGAGTCTGCGTCGTTCTTTTAGAACCAAAAGTTGAGCATCAATTCCGCCAGTCTTCCAACGGGGAGATGATCGCCATGCAACCCGAACATCTGGCCAACTTAGTAGACAAATTTAAATCAACCTGGGAATTAGCTTCGATGCAAAACAAACCCACCGCAATTCTGGTGGATTCGTCACTGCGACTTGCGATGCGGCAAACCATCCATCGCTCGCTTCCTCAAATATCGATTATTTCATACAACGAGATTCCCGGCGACCTCTTAATTGAACCGGTTGCTGTGATTCGGGGCGAAGACATTTTTGGGACGGAAACAAATCCTGCTGCCCCCACGAACTCACTTGATCCTAACGCCCAGGAGCAATTCTCTTGAGCATTAAAAACCAAATTACCAATCGAAGAATTAAACGAATTGGCCCGATTGGAAAAATCATCGGCCTTTTGACGGCAAGTTTCGTCGCATTGATCGGACTGGCAATGGGACTGGAGCCGCAAATCATCCTGTGGCGGGCTGTAATTGCTTCCTTCCTAATCGGGTCGGTTGTCGCCTTCGGGGTTAGCGTCATTCAGGTTGCAAACCATAAAAGGAGCTAATCCGCACCTCAAACGACATTTTCTGAACTCACGAGTAACAAAACCAAAGTAAGTTTTCAATAACATGGATCAGGCGATAAAAGCATATCGAGACGCCGCCGTTGAGCAGTTGCGCAATCAACTGATTCTCGACAACGTCGATTATGTGCGCAAAATCCTGAGCACCATGACCTCGGTTTTGCCCAACAATTACGATCGCGAGAACCTCGAACAGGCCGGAATCGTTGCTCTCGTAGAAACTGCAAATTCATTTGAGCCCGAACGTGGCATCAAGTTCCGCACTTATTGCTTCCCCAGAATTCGCGGAGCAATTGTTGATGAGATGCGGAAAAACTCACCCGTTCCTCAGCAAATGCTGGCTCACATCAAGACCGTCAAAAATGCCTACATGACTTTGGAACCACCGGTCACTCCCGAAAAGCTGGCGGAAACAACCGGCCTTGGGATTGAAAAAATCCTCCAAGTTCTCGAAGCCATGCGATTTTCGAAACCGCAAAACTGGAACGATCTTTACTGCAACATTCATTCGACTTGGCGATCAGGAGAGGACAGTCCTGATTCAGCATTAGAAAACGAGGAACTTAAAGGACTCGTCGCAGACTGCATTGAAAAGTTACCGGAACGGGAACGACTCGTCCTGACCCTGTACTTCACCGAAGATTTAAGCCTTACGGAAATTGGCCAGGTAATCGGTGTTTCGGAGTCAAGAACGTCTCGCATTTTAGCCGCAGCAAAATTCCGTCTGAAAGAACTAGTCAAAGTCAACATTGAGTAATGGCAACAAATTGCACAGGCCTTCCCGGATCGCCTATACAAACCATCAAGGAAGAGAATCGTGAGTACCGAAGACAAGCCGGTCAAAGGCAACATTTTAAGATCGAAAACCGCGAGCGGAACCACTGCCAAACAAATCATTGGGCCGACGTCAAGCAATATCATCAATGACCCCAAAGGCCATTCAATCAAAGTCAACAAACTTAACGGCACCGTCGATTCTATCGAAGTGAATTGCTCGTGCGGTGAACGAATTATTGTGAAGTGTGATTATGAATAAAAAATTGCTGAAACAAAAATGCAAGACAGCACCTCTCTCCAACAGGTCACTGTCCAAGCATTTTTACAGTCAATCCAAACAATATTTAACCCGCGCCGTTTGTTCTCTAACTATCGGTAGTCTTGTCTGGTTTAGCGGCTGCGCGTCCAACCCGATGCAATTTCTCGAAAGCATGTCACAACCGACATCGCTCCTTGATTTCCCAACCAACGACAAAAGCTCGGCAATTAGGATACCTGCTGCAACCAAAACGAAATCCTCACTCGGCACAGAAACCAAGTCCTCTGTTGCAAAAGCCAGTTATCAATCGGAAAACCCAGCCGCAATCCCCCCCCCTCAGGATGAAACTCAGTCACCGACACAACCCTCAAATGAGCCTCTAACTTCGCCGGGCACAACCTCCGCGCCAATTCCCGCTCCAACTTCAACGCCAACTCAAATAGCACAACCCACTGATACCCTCGATTTAGGTTTGGAAAACAGTTTGGAAAACGCCGAATCTCTCAAAATGCCGGACGAAATGTATGCGCGGCGTCCTTTTCCAAAATCAAGTGCAGAGACTCCTTGCGACACAGGGCCCGACACAGACACCGATATCACATTGTCCTCGATCGCCTTTTCACCATCCACAATCCCGGATCTTAGTTGTGAGCCGGGGGGCTTCGCTTCAACTGGGGCTGGCATGTCCCAACGACTCCAGGGGGGCACGTTTTTAAATGGCAGTGAATTCCGATATGACAAACGCACTGCGACTGAAATCGCAATTATGCTTAAGGACCAAAATATAAAACTAAAACAGGAAAAGACTTACTTAAAAGACATAGCTGAAACACTTCAAAAGCAGCTGTTGACCGAGCAAACAGCACGCAAACTAGCTGAGACTAAATTCGATGAGATCCAAATTGAAAACAAAGACCAGCGAAAAGCAATCGCGCAACTCCAACTTGCCTATGAAAACCTTACCAATCAGAAGCTAGAGGTCGAAAAGGAATACGACACAAAATTGCGCGAAATTGAGGCAACCCTCGACAAAGCCTTGCTTGAGGCTATGTACGATGCCAGCAAAAAACAGTGAATTGGAAATTCGTACCGCGGCGCGCTTGGCAACCGCGTAACGATACAACAACCGACCGTTGGACCAATTACCAAACCGCAATTGCTAAAAACAATCAGGTCAATCGCAACGCGAAAACCAAATGGGGAATTCAGTTTCCTTGAACTGAAAAAGCGAAACCATCATGAACAACTTGACACCTCCAAAAACCAGCAGTTCGTTTGGCGAGCCTTCGCGACGAAGCATTCTTTTAATGCTGCTAGGGCTTGGGCTTTCCAGTGGTTGTAGTCATTTCTCCTCATCTAAAAGATTATCTTTTCGACGCAAGCAACCAGTAGCCCCAGTTCCACCGCCAAAAAACTGCCATGCCTACTTCAATCCCGCAATCCCTGAAGTTCTTTCCCAACGGGTTTTGATCCTTCCATCAGGCCCTGAATTATTCAATTACTCCTCTCATCAAAAAATCATTAACGAGCTTGCAGCGACCATTAAAACTGCTGAGCTTTGCGATGTCGTTACCTCGGGAAACTTTCGATTAGAAGCACAAATCGATGCAGTAATGCAGGGGAAGTTTGATGAACGCGAAATTGCCTCCGTGGCTCGCCGATTCGCTGCAGACTCAATCGCTCTGATTCGAATTAACGAATTCAGAACCGTCGCCCCGTATCAAATCAATCTCTCGCTAGTATTTATAGACACCAGTGAGACCGTGGTTTCCTGCAGCGTTGACGGGATCTGGAATCTAGGAGACCCGGCCACTCGAAATGCTTATCTCAAATTCCTGTCAAAATCACTCGGCGCGCCACAACCTCACGATTCTATATATCTCCAATCGCCGCATTATCTTACTAAATTCATTGCCAGTGAAATCACGACGGCAATTCGAAGCCAAGGCTAGAAAACGCCTGGGATTCTGATCGGCCTGCTCTCTCAGCCAAAACTGGCCTGAAGAACGCAAATCTATCGTGGTGCAACCATCCCCGAATCAGGCTTTGGCGGTGCGCGATAACCCAACAGGTAAAAAAATGTCAGGATCAGCACCTCGCCCAAAAACACTACATTTAGAAATGCGAACCACTGGTACATTTCAACGGGAGCAAGCAAGAGTTTGAAATTACCTAAATAAGTTGAAATTGCTGGCCCAAACACGCCAATTAAGATTACGGACAACATAAGTAGCACGACGATTCGCCAGCGATATTTTTTTGAAAACACCACTCGAAGCGCAAGAAGGCTGATCAGCGAAACACCTACACCAACCTTTAGAAACGTTCCGATTACCTCCATCACCTGTGAAAACGCTTTGTTTCTAAACGGAATCGATGCATTCCCGATAGCGATATCGATCACAACCTGTGTAAACAACACCAATAAGGCAGCAGAGAACATCAATACGAAAAGATCGAAAATTTTAAAGTTAGATGTCAGTCTTCGACTTGAAATCAGACACTTGGGAACAATCGAGAACTTATAGAAAATCCGAATGACCACCAGCGGCAACTGGACCAAGATAAAAACACCAAACACTCCTGCAAAAACGATGGCCACATCGTCAAAGTCTAAACTAGACCGCCCCGCACTAATTGCCAAAATCCAATTATTGATTAATAAAACGAGCGAAGTGGTTGCCAAGGGAATTCGAAAAATCTCTCTCTGCCCGCCAAGGCTGCACCAAATCGCGAGTAGGCAAATCTGGAGAGCCAGAATCCCAGAGACAATACCGAACACCACTGCCTCGCTAACAAACGTAGGCGAACTGACGTCAGCTAAAGCAAGCACGCCAATAAAATCAAAAATATGTGCGGCAACCGATAACATTAAAATAATCAGCGCTGCGACCAGAGACATTTCGGTCGTCAACTGCCCGCTTTTCAAGAATCCGACATGACGCTTACTTAATTGCGAATTCATAAACGCGATGCCATCTTTTGACGAATCAACCAAAACTGAAAACAAGTATCTGAAATGAAGCTACCAAATTCTATCCGAAAGGCGAATCTATCTACGCCATGATCTCGTGGGCAACCGTGCCATGTACATCCGTCAATCTAAAATCACGACCGGCGTAATGGTAAGTCAGTCGCTCATGATCCAACCCCATCAAATACAATATGGTCGCGTGAAGATCATGTATCGTCATTCGCCCTTCGATGGCATAGTAGCCAAAATCATCGGTTTTACCATAGCGAAACCCTCCTTTCACGCCGCCACCGGCCATAAACATTGTGAATCCCTCTGGGTGGTGGTCACGCCCAATCGTTTGCGGGTTTCCAACTTGCGCGGTGGGCGTTCGGCCAAACTCTCCCCCCCACAGGACGAGTGTCTCGTCAAGTAAACCGCGACGTCTCAAGTCTGTAATAAAACCTGTAATTGGTTTGTGGATCTGGCCAACATTGAATTCATGCCCCTGCTTAATATGTGAGTGCTGATCCCACTGTTCATTATTAAACGGCAGCGAACCAGCATGGCTCACCTGCACAAATCGAGTGCCCGCTTCAGAAAAGCGGCGAGCAAGAAGTAATTGATGAGCAAAGTTTTTGGTTTTGGGCTCGTCATAGCCATACAGCGTCAGTGTTTCCTCGGTTTCACCGCTAAGGTCAAGTACGGCCGGAGCTTCTGATTGCATTCGAAAGGCCATCTCATACGACTGCAGACGATCGTCTAATTCACCGGCAACACCAACTCTATTCTTATAGTCACGATTCATTTTTAACAACCGGCGGTGGGCGGTCGTCATATGGCCTGAATGCCCAATGGTTCCACGCCGAGCCCCAGTCTATTTCACGCGGTTGCGGTCCGTTGGCTGTCTTGAATGAGTCGGGAACAAACGCTCCTGATTCAAGCCATATTTCAAAATCTTGAATTACTGAATCCGGCAACTTCCCCTTAGGGGGCATCTTGAGCTCTTGATGCCGGAGTGCAGACAACAAAATACTCTCACTCGAATTTTATAGATCAAGCGCAGATCCACTGTCTCCACCAGTAAGCAAACCCTCTAATGAGTCAACCCACAAGCCACCCTGAAGCGTGGAAGCCTGTTGGCTGTGGCACGGAAAACAGTGCTGAACCAAAACAGGCCGGATTCGCGACTCGAAAAATTTCAACTGTTCGTCATCGGCATGAGCATGGACACTCACAAGGGAAAACCAAAGGCAGCCTAACCAGTAGAGAAATAATTTCTTTTCCAACCACATGCCGTGACTTTCCAACCGTCTTTGGATCGGCCCCACCCGCAACCTACCTAACGGCGGCAAACGTCAAGGCTCATTATTAACAGGTGCTAGTTTGAATCTTCGCCGCCGTAGAAAAGAATGTCAAATAATGAGGCATTTTGGTGATGAGAAACCGCCCAAACCTTTGCGCAGCAAGGGTAATCCTCTTGCACCTCTGTACCCTCTTCCCCCTTCCTGCCTACAAATCGTTGCTGTTTACGAGGATCGTGCCCAGGGCCTCTAAAAAAAACCTTGATAACCAACACATAATCGAACGGGACTTCAGAGCACTTAGAGCTCAAGTCAAAACGGCCGTTCTTCAACCTTGAACTGGCAAACACGGAGGAAATACAAATGCGGACAGTCACCGAATTATTTATTTAGAACCAAAAGCTCTATCCAGTTAAATTCACTGAATCCCCTTTAATCAGAACCAGTCACTCATCAACAAACTGCCGCCTGCTTGAAACGGTCAATTAGTGAAATCATTCACACCACAAACTGACTACTGGGGAAGCCTATTTCGCTACCGCCCAATAACGGCAAGCACCGTAAATTTATGCGTTTTCAATTGCATCTGGCACTCAACCTCTCATTGCCTAACTCGCTCGCCCTGCAAACTACGGAAAAATAGCATATGGCAATTTATTTAATCCCTAAGGGGGGGAATCATGACGTACGCTTCAAAGACCCAAAAATCTCCCGCGATTCACCCACCTGCCAAGACAATGCATTTCATCGCTGAAAAACAAATCCCATTTCGACCTTGTAGCAAATCAAGCGTGTTTGTTGGGCGGCAACCTATTTATGGCAAGGATGAATCCTCATTCGGCTACGAACTCTTATTTCGTTCCAGCTTTACCAATGAAGCCAATATAGCGGACGGG